>JAESGR010000123.1_pt1 | contig 142335 bp, 108 predicted proteins | sample 9269771 | NCBI WGS metagenome assembly JAESGR01 (sample SAMN15739572, study PRJNA653492) | algae metagenome | isolation source: Chroococcus sp. CMT-3BRIN-NPC107 and co-occurring heterotrophs from well... | place: USA: Clark Mountains Wilderness, California | collected 2010-04-18
TGCTTGATTCGAGATTGAATAATCGTTTGACGGAATATTGGCATCGACAGTTACTTTGAACTGAACGACAACCTGTTCGCCAGCCGGAATCGTGCCGAGTGATTTTGTTACAGTTTCGCCTGATTGCAGTGCTAATTGTTCGTTTGGAAGTCTGGTTTTCTCTGATTCCTGCGCCGAAACGGTCGGCATCATTGCCGTATGGAGTTTTCCAGCGAGTTCGCCTGCAAAAGCTGTAACGGTTGCCAAATAACTCTTATCTCTTGTTTTGACTGCTTCACCAATATCGGGCGTCAAATCCGCTTTAGCTTGAACCGTTTCTATTGTTCGTGCCGTCAATTCAGCTTGTGCGTTTGCTTCATTAGAAATCTTTTCTGCGTTTATTGAATGTTTGGCGAAAGACTCAATCGTCGCCAATATTTCTGATGGCAGTTGATATTTTGTAGTTAAAGAACTTACTTTGGTATCGGTATTACTATTTGTTTCAACAAAGGCTACTGAACCAGTGCATGAAGCCTGACTGAAATTGGGAGTTCCGCTGACTGAGAATTTAGTCGGGTTGTTCCCGCCATTGGCATCATCTAATTCTGCGGGGTTTACAGCGGCAGTCGGTGCCCCTTGTGTAACGTTAACTACTCCGCTCCCTTCCCGTATGCGCATCCATGTACCGTCACCAGCTTGACCCAGAATATTAGCTCCGAACGTATTGCCTGAAACATTTGCACAAATCGTTGGGAAAGGCGGGCGAGTCGAGTCCTGGTTGTCCTGAATGGTGATTGCGCGGCTGTCAATGTTCGAAAACGTGTTGTTCTGAATAGTTAAATTAGTAGTTCCACCGCCCGTGGTCTGACCGAAAAGTCCTACATTGACCCCAATTCCTGGACTTAACGTTTCATGAATTTGATTTCCAGTAATAGTGATATTTGAGGTGCTGATTGCTCCCTCATTCTGAACCCGAATGCCGTTTCCTACAGATGAGCCTGAAAGATTTGTATTCGCAGTTCCGATAATATTGTTGTTAAATGTGCCGTTGAAAGTTCTGTTAAACGGTGTATTTGCATTGTGAAAAACATTAATCGGATGTGCGCGCGTACCCTGAAAATTGTTATTAGAAACATTACAATTAAAGGTAGTTGCAATCGGGTCGGTTGAACAATCAACGCCTACGTTATTATTGGTGAAAGTGGTGCCGGAAACATTAACCGTGTGAGTCGTACCCTGATTTACTGCTGAAATAGCATGCGCCGTAGCAGGCGCATTTCCGGTGAAAGTTCCGCTGGTAACGGTCAGTTTCATATTGGACGTTCCGCCGCCAAGAAAATTGAAAAGGTTTCCGGTAGTAGTTGCCCCCGTGCTGGAGATAGTGTTGCCGGACATTCTCAGGTTGCCAAGTGTCCCCGAACTGTTTGTAATTTGTATCTGAAACTCCCAGTTATCTCTGATAACGGTGTCAGTGATACTCGTCGGATTACTTCCACCGTCGGTGCCGGTTAATCCGACAAACTTGATTCCGCAATCATCGGTCGCAGCGTCGTTTCCATTACCGTCAATAAGAGAATTATTGAGCACGAAACCGTTGACTGTTGCGCCATTAATCCCGGAATCATCAGCGCCAATTATACGCATCGAGTTAAACACGGCGTTAACCGCATTGCTCATATTGATTCCGTGGCTAGTAGTGTTCTGAATAGTTCCGCCAGTACACGTCGGAGTGGCGACAGTGCAAGTCCCTCCGGATCCAAACACGCGAAAACCGCCTGGACTTCCCGATGAGGAAGTATTGGTTAAAACAATGCCATTTGTGCCGCCGTTTGCCGAAACGCTCGTCAGCTGCACGTTCAGCGGAACTGTTCCCGCAGCATTGGTTATTTCAACAGCAACGGCATTGGTCGTGGCGATTGTGCCGCTTGTCGAGGTGATCGTGCCCGTGTTGTTTTGTGCCAGCAGCGCCCTTTGTCCAGCATCAGGCGCGATGTCGAAATCGGCAAACGTAATCGCCCCGCTGTTGCCGACCAGATTAACGCTCGTCGCAGCGGCACTATTAACGATTGTATCGCCTAAATTAATCGTGCCCGTTCCCGTGTTTTGAATCTGCAAGCCGATGCCGGTCGGATTGGTGACGGTTACATCCGCATCCGTTCCCGCTACCGTCAGATTGCCGCTCACGAAATTGATATTGACGCCGAGACCGCTGCTGTTTGTCACGCTGATGTCTTCGAGCGTCATCGAAAGCGGCGTTCGCGCTAAGGCGCTTGCTCCGGCAATACTGACGGCGACCGCGCCGGTTGTTGCAATCGTTCCGCTGGTTGTCGAAATCGAGCCCGTATTGTTTGTCGCCGAAAGTCCGATCGCTCCCGCGTCGGGCGAAAGATCGAGATCGCCGAAACTTAATGCGCCGGAATTGCCGACCAGATTCATCGCCGTTCCGGCTGATTGCGCCGAGTTCGTATTGGCGAAAGTGATTGCCGTCGTCGAGTTCTGAATATCTATCCCTGCGCCGCCCGGATTGGAGATCGTTACATTTCCGGCTGTCACCGCTCCGCCGCCGACAGCGTGCAAAAAGCCGACGCCCGTGCCGTTAGTTCTTTGAATCGTGCCGAAAGTGCGCGTTCCCGCTGAATTGTTTTGCAGTGAAATGCCGTCGGTTCCGCCCGTCACCGAAGTATTGCCGAAGTTGATACTAGCGGTTGATTGATTAACCAGAATGCCTTGTGTTGTTGAATTGGAAACCGTCGTTGACCCGAAAGCAACAGTGCCGGCGACTTGTGCTAAAGAAATGCCTGCGCCGGTGCTGCTCGTGGTCGTCAAACTCGATAATGCCGATGTGGCGGTAAATGTGCCGTTTGTCAGATTGAGCGCCTGTCCCGTCCCATTCAGTGTGACATCCGGCGTTGTATTGTTGCCGAGCGTCAAAGTTCCGAAACCGCTGCCGGCTATTTTAGCTCCCGTCGTGCTGCCGATTGTCAGTCCGCGAATCGTATTGCCCGCTCCCAGATTAACGGAGTTTGTCGCCACGGCGGTTGTCGTGATCGACGGACTTGCGCCGCCGGTTGTGGGCAGCGTATTGCTGAAGTTTGGAACAGTGATTCCCGTAATGCTTCCAGCGCCTGCGAGCGGCGATGATGCGCCCTGACCAATCAGTCTTTGATTGCCGAGCAGCGTTTGACCGCCCGTATAATTGCCCGAATATAAAAAGATGTTGTCGTCAGTTTCATCCAAGGTTGTTGCTGAAAAACAGTTTGCTCCGACAAAACAGTTAAACGGTGTTCCTAATCTTCCGTCTCCGCCTGCCGGTGCTGATGCGTTAACAAACCAGATCATTTCCTGCACATTAATCGAAACCGTCGAAGTATCAGTCATTCCGGTTCCGTTCGAGAGCGTATAAGTAAAACTGTCAGTGCCTTCATAACCGGCGTTCGGCGTGTAAGTGAAACTGCCGTCTGCATTGACCGTCACCGATCCGTTCGTCGTAGCCACTGCACTACCGCTCGCAAAAGCCGTGTTGTTGATGCTTGTTAAAACGAGCGCCGTATTAACGTCCGGATTATTAGCGTCCAAATCATTGGCGAGCAAATCCGATGAGCCGTCGGGAACAGTAATGCCGACATTGCCGATTGAAGTATAAGAATCATTAACGGCAATCGGCGAGGCGACGACCGAGCCGTCCACTAAAGTCGTATTAGCATCAATCGTGTCCGATAGATTCACATCCGTCGCCGCGTCCGGTCCGGCATTTGGAATCGTAATCGTGTAATTCAGTCGATCGCCCGGATTAACCAGTCCGTTACCATTGAGATCACTGCCCGCGGTCGTATCAAGCACGGCGGTTTTGGTGGCAGTAACGCCCGGAGCGATGAGCGCAGCCACGCTTTTGGTGAAAGCATTCTCATTGCTGTAAAAAAGCGTGAATAGACAAAGCGATAAAACCGAAAGCGTAACGACGGCGAATCTAACGGGGCGACGGATTTTCATTGGAATAAACTCCTGACAAATAATGTAATTTGCGATTACAGAAACAACTGCAAAAACATTAGCTAATGCTCAAGAAGTAAATCCGCCCGGTTAAAATTAAAGGTTGATTTTAACTGCCAAATAATTTCAAGGAAGATTTACCGCTCAAAAAGAATTGTTTGTTATATGGAAAGGTGAACGTATTTTATAAAAGCAGTTCGCAGAATTTATATATTTATATGCTGGCTTGTTTATAAAACAACTCGTTAATTATTCACACTAATAAAAGTTTTTCAAGTCTAAATTCGGTTTAACCGTATATGAGCAGAAAAAAAAACTCCAAAAGTGATTTGTGAAACAAGTATTTCACCTATCAAAGATATTTCACAAAGGGTCGTTTAAGACACGTTTTAGTTAGCTGCATAATGGGGTGTTTTTGAGACTATTATGAAGCTTCCTTAGTTTTCTTGGCTGCTAGATTCATTTTCTTCTGAGAACTTTTGACAATAGAAATTGAAACTGCCCTTCTAATCATAATCCATATTGCTAAGAATTACGCTGTAGTTGTTTTTCCTAAACTCTACTTCATCCTCGCCCCAATTTGTACCGTATTCTTCTGTAATTTCCCAACCGTGAGTAGTGAAATAATCTTTGTAAAATGGCTTTACATCTCGCCAATTAGCATTTGAGTCATAACGCCCCGAGATCGCTTACGCTTAATGTGAACATGATTTTGAAATTATATTCACCGCCGCTCCGACGGACGGTTAATCTAAATGTACCGCTCCGCGCCGGTTCTAGTAACGGTAAATTTCGGCGAGTCGGTCAAAAAACTGGTTGAGTTTAGCTTTGTCCGGCATCTCTGCGTGAGCGGCGGTAAATAAAGCCAGTTTCCGTAAGCCGAACAAATAATATTTTTATTATTATCAAAAAATTGCACAATTGACTAATTTCGAGTAGATAGACATCATTTGATTATCTTATTTGTAAAAAAGTAAGAAGCGAAAGAATGCGCGCCGCATAAATTAAATGAGCAAAGAAAGCAAAATCGGCGCGCGGGAATTATGAAAAAGAGAATAATGATTTTTTGCGATTTTTATCTGCCGAGCTACAAAAGCGGCGGCGGAATGTGGACAATTGTCAATCTAGTTGAACGATTTCATCATCAATATGATTTTTACATTGTGACCAGAAACTACGACAGCAAAGCAGATCGAAAACCGTATACGACCGTCAAAACAGATGAGTGGAATCGTACCGGCAATGCGAGTGTTTATTACTTCTCGCCAAAAAATTTAAGCCGTAAGGTATTTGCCGGCTTAATTAATGAAATCAAACCGCACGCCTTTTTTCTAAACAGCGTATTTGCAGCTCCGGTTATAAAATTCTTATCGGCGCGGCGAAATAAAACAATTTCCGATATACCGGTTATCATCGCGCCGTGCGGCGAAATATCTGCGCCGGGATTATCGATAAAACCCTTAAAGAAAAAAGTATTTCTGCAATTTACCAAATCAATAAATCTTTACCGAAATATAATTTGGAAAGCATCCAGCGAAACCGAAAAAAATGAAATAAAAGAAGTTTTCGGTCCAGATGAAGAGATTTGGGTTGCGCCTGATTTAACGCCGAAAACAATTTTGCCCGGCTTTAAGCCTGAATTGAAGCCTTTTAAAGAAAGCGGCTCGGCAAAATTTGTTTTTGTTTCCCGAATTACGAAAAAGAAAAACATACACTTTTTTTTGGAGCGTTTAAGAAACATAAAATCCGAAAAGATTGAATTTATGATAATCGGACCGCCCGAAGACGCCGATTACTTAAAGAAATGCCAAGCGGCGGCTGAAAAGCTGCCGAAAAACATACTCGTTACTTTTGCGGGAGCTTTTCGATATGACGAAGCTCTCGAAAAAATGTGTGAAAGCCATTTTTTTGTTTTGCCTACGCTTAACGAAAACTTCGGATATGTGTGCATTGAAGCATTAGCTGCCGGCTGCCCGCTTTTGTTAAGTGATAGAACGATTTGGAATGATATTGAAAATTATAAGGTTGGTTGGGAAACCTCGCTCGACGATTATTCGATCTGGGATAATCGGATAAAAGAATGCGTAGATATGGACGACTCCGAATATAGACTTATGTCAGCGGCAGCGCGTCAATACGCGGTCGAATGGTTAACGAAACCCGAGCACGCGGCGGCAACCGCAAAAATTTTAGACAAAGCGACAATTAACCGAACAAAAAATGCCACGTATATAGTCAAGTAAAAGCCTTGAAAAAAATATTGTTTAATACGGCGAACAACGTGCTATTTTTTATCTTTATTTTTATCTTCAAGCCTACGATAAATACTGATAAATACTTATGGAGTGAAAAAACATTTCAATAAAGTATCTTCAAAAGCGCTTTTGCCGACTTATCAGGAGATTTTTAATCGTTGTATAGCTTATGATATTCGGTGTTTTCGGACACGGCGAGATGTTCGCCGTGCCGCCGGTATTTGACGGCGAACCTTATCCGGCGACTACCGTCGCGATGGAAAAAACGAAAATACTTTTGTTGTATCGAAACGATTTTTTACAGTTTCTTCGAAATTCGAGCGAATTTTCGTTTGCCGTCATCGGGTGGATGTGCGAAATGCTGCGCGAAAAACGGCGGCGATACAAAATCTGGCGATTGCTTCTCCCGAACAACGTGCGGGAAATGTTTTGCTGCGGTTAACAAAAATGGAAGACGCTAAAATCGACCCGATAATAATTTCTCTGCGTCGCCAAGACATTGCGGAAATGGCGGCGCTCACCTCCGAAACTACAATTCGCGCTATTCGCAAGCTCGCGGCGAAAAATCTGATCAAGATCGAACGCGGCAAAATCATTATCGGCGACGCTGAACGTCTTCGCGCCTATCTTGCCGATCAAACCGCGAGCGCCGGAACGCCGCTGACGTAATTCAACATTCGGTTGGCAATCATTTCGGCGCGAAGCTTGGCGAATTCGGCGCGTTCTCCGGCAAAACTTTCATCGACCGTTTCGCGGAAAATCTCCAGCCAACGGCGGAAATGTTCGGAACGCAAAGGCGTTTTAAGACTCAAAACGCCGTGAATTTGCAGCGGATTGCGTATGTGTCTTTGATAATTGCCCGCTCCGAGAAGCAGAGTTTCCCAAAAATCGCCGATAACCGGCAAATGGTGCGCTAAATCGAGTCCGGCAATCTTGAAAATATAGCCGATTGTTTCGTCATTCAGCGCTTTACCGTAAAAACGATTCATCAAATCGTCAACGTCGGCGCGCGTTTCAATGTCTTTTTTCATTTTCACTTTCACTTTTCACTTTACTCGTTTTTGAATTTCGTTACCAGAATATGAATTGCCGGCTCGGCATCGACTTCGTGTTCGATTTCCGGTTCGAGAGTGATTAATGTTCCGGCGACAAGTTTTTGCTCGTCTTCCAAATTCTTTCCGGCGCGAAACGTGCCGCTTCCAGCCAGACAAAAAACCGTGATCGGTTCGTTCGCTTTATGTTTCGACAAAACTTCGTTGTCGAAAAGTTGGATGCTCAAAATCTGTCGGCGCGCGCCGTCAAATAATATTTTCACGTCCTTTGATTTTTTCGCCTCACCGATTTTGTTGAGATCAAAACTCGCTAAAAGCTCAATATTTTTCATAGTAAGTTCCCGTTAAATTTCCGCGCCCGCCGCTTTCGCGTAAACGAGGTTGTTAATTGAATTCCAAAACTTCCTTAACTTTCGTTTCGGCGCCTCCGGTAATGTTTAAAACCAATTATAAAGCGGTTCGAGAGCGAGAAATATGATTTCAATCACTTCTTAAAAGGCTGTTTTCAATCGTCGAAAAGTCATTTGATCACTGTATATTTTTTGAGCTGCGAGGTAATTTTCGGGCGTGTTGATGTTGAGAAAGAAAAATTCGGAACCCTGCAAATCGCTTAACTGTTCAAACTCGACGAATCGCGTATTTACCCGCGCGAGAAAATTTCGCAAACTCCAATTATCACCCGACAGCAGTTCTCCGATTGGCTGTAAACAAGCGGCGCATTTATAAACTGCGCAGAGCGGTTGCGCTCTGCCGTCGGGCTGAACCGGCACGACCGCATCATAATCGTTGTCCGCCGCAAATATGACGAGCCGTTCAAATAAATCTCCGGTAACAAAAGGCAAATCACAGGCGAGAATCGCCGACCATGTTTCATCACATTGAGCAAGCGCGGCGTGCAAACCGACGAGCGCGGCAGGCGAGTTTTTAACTTGAACGTCGGCAATCACCGGCAATTCATAAATTTTATCGGCAGAAAGATTTACCGGCAAATTATCAAACGGCAGATTGCCGACAACCGAAATTTTTCCGTCAGTGATTTTGTCCAGAGCGTTTGCCGCCAGTTCGACAAAAGTTTTATTTTGAAGCCGGAGTTTCAACTTGTCGCGTCCCATCCGCCGACTCGCTCCGCCTGCTAAAATAAAGCCTTCGATGTTATTCATATTTGAAAATCAAGTAACGATTTAATTATATACTCTTGTTTGAAACCATCTGCACAAATCTAATCGGAAAACTGAAACATCGCAGTTTGTTTTGTGATTACCGGTGCTAAGAAGCCAAATTTTATTAAAAAAAAACAAATGAATTATTATGCCGATTTTCTCTTAAACGACAGCATTTGAAAATCGATAAAGCCTTTATCGGAGCCGCGCAAAAACACTAAATAATTGACCGTTGAGCAAGTAAGAGTGAAAACCGACAGTAAAACGAAACTGATTGTAGTAATTTACGGTTGTCTCTTTACCGAAGCCGAGCAAAAGCGGCGGAAAAATCCGGAGCTTTATTTTCCCGTTCGTCATCAGCACGCAGGCGAACGCGATGGTTTACGGCGAGGGCGGATTAAAGTTTAACGATTTATTTGTGCCGGGAATTTTTCTGATGATTTTAGGTTGTTTATTGATCAGCCTGACCGGACAAACGGTGCTTGATTTTATCGGCATTCCTTAAACCGAATTGGTTAAAAATCGCTCAAATCCCGCACAAGTCCGCGCCAGTCTTCGCTTTCGGGAATGCCGGGTTTGCGTTTACCGAAAAACAAAGCGACGTTTTCGCCTTGCTCGTTGAAAAGTTCGAGACTGGTAACAATGCCGTCGGCGGTCGGTTTTTTGACGATCCACGCGCGGGCGATGTTGTCCTGTTTAATATGCAGATTGAAATTCTCGTCCAGCACGTTAAACCAGCCGCGCGCTTCCGCAACGCGTTCGACTTCGCCGGTATGAATCTGGATAATTCCGGCGTTGCCCACGAATATCATAATCGGCAGTTTGCGCCTGCTCGCTTCCTCTAAAACGAACTTAAAGCTGTCCGCGCCGACTTCGCGCGCCATTTCTTCGTCCGCCAAACGCAGAGCCTGTTGGCGGGCGACATCAAATTTTCGCAGCAGCGGGAAAAAATCGTGCGTGTCTTTCAAATTCGCCCACGCCCGGCGAAATCCTTCGACATCAATTTCCTCGTCCGGTTTTTCGGCGGATTTTTCCGCTTTGGGCTTCACCTTAATAATCGGATTTTGGTCGGCGCTGCGATATTTTTCGATCAGTTTTTCGTAAGCGGCAAAATCGCTCGCGTCAGTCAGAAAAACTTTATGAATCGCCGTGCCGCTAGAGTCGAAAAATTGGAAACTGTAAGTCGCGCCGCGCGTCGAATTTCCGGTTACGGCAAAAGCGTGATGCCAGTTATCGAAGAAAATCCGCAAATCAATGTCGTCGTTGACCGCCAAACCCATTTTGCGGTGTCCGTTCATTATCTCGACGTTTTTATATTCGCCTTTGCGCTCGTGCACGATTGCATCGTTGCGCGTGAGCGCCATAATTCGTCCGAGCGCGTGCAGTTGCTGAAGAATTTCGGCGCATTTCGGCTCCAGTCGCGTGACGGTCGCGTCGACATCCGTCGCCAGCAGCCCGGCTTCGCTGACGCCGAGTTTTTCCGCCGCTTCACGGATTCGCAAACCGGGATTTTCTACACGCAAATTTTTCCACGCTCGTTTCAAATCTTTCGTTTCGGCTGTAATTACCGGAATCATAAAATCTACCTCTTCTGTTTGTCCGAAAGGAAAATTAAAAAAAAACCATGCAACGGAAAAACAAATTTCGGTTTTTTAATTTTTTCTTAATTCCAATTTTTCGCAAAAATTTGTTGACTTTTTTATCAGGAATTAGTGCGCGCCGCCGAAACTTCCGTTTCCAGTCCGGCATCGATCCACGCTTTCGTTCCGCCTGTGACATTGTAAATCTTTTTGAATCCGGCGTTTTCCAGAATGCTCGCGCCCAGGCTCGAACGATAACCGCTCTGACAAATCACGTAAGTCGGTTTATCGGGATTTAATCTTTCAATTTTCTTCGGTAGAACGTCGAGCGGGTAATTGATCGTGTGCGGCGCGTGACCGACCGCATGTTCGGCGACGCGCCGCACGTCGACGAACTGTATGTCGCCGGACAATTTTTCTTTGACTTTTGCGACCGGAATTTGTTCCACTGCGGTTTTTTTGCCTTTATAATCGCCAATTAAAATGTAACCTTTGACGGTTTCGATGCCGACGCGCGTCAGACGCATAAAGGCTTCGTCAATTTGTTCGCGCGTTTCGGCGACAATGGCGATTGGCGTGCCAATTGAGATAATCGTTCCCGCCCACGAGGCGAATTGTCCGCCGAGTCCGATGTTGATTGATTTTGGAACGTGACCGGCGCCGAAATCGGCAACGGAGCGAACGTCCAGAACTACTCCGTCGAAATTTTCAATTTCCGCGCTCGTCGTTTTCTGCGGTTGAGGCAAATCTTCGAGCGCCGCCGAGCCTTTTAAATTTTGCGCCGCGCTTTTCGGAAAATACGCGGGAATTTCCGGCTGGTCGGCGGCGACCAGTTTGATAAATTCCTCTTTCGACATCCGCTGCAAAGCGTAATTGGTTTTGCGCTGCTGTCCCAATGTTGACCAAGTTTCTTTCGACAAAGATTTTCCGCACAAACTGCCCGCTCCGTGCGCCGGATAAATTTCGGTGGCGTCCGGGAGAGGAAGGATTTTTTCGTGCAGCGAATCGTAAAGCATCGCGCCCATCTGTTCGGCGGTATAACCGGGCGAGCCGATTAAATCCGGTCTGCCGACGTCGCCGACAAACAAAGTATCGCCCGTAAACATTTTTGGCGGCGCGGACGGATTTTCCGAGTCTTCAGCTAAAATCGTGATTCCTTCGGGCGTGTGTCCGGGCGTTTCGATAAATTTCAAATTGATTTTTCCAATTTCGAGCGCGTCGCCGTCTTTAACTTTCAGTGTCGGAAATTCGGTCTTCGCGCGATGTCCGTAAACGATTTGCGCGCCGGTTTTTCGTGCCAGCTCGATATGACCGCTGACAAAATCGGCATGCGAATGCGTTTCGATAACGTATTTTATTTTTTGCCCGTTCGCCGCCGCTTCCGTCAGATACTGCTGAACGTCGCGCTGCGGATCAATAATCGCCGCTTCCGTTTCCGATCCGATATAATAAGACGCGTGTGCCAGACAGCCGAGATAAAATTGTTTGAATTGCATATATCTAAAACCTCTGTAGAATTTTACGGCGCGACTAAACCGAACGATTTTGACGGCGCGACTTTAGTTTGTAATTCGCAACCCGAGATGATCGCACGGCGCGTCGGTCAAATCCTGTTCGACGCCGAGATATTTCTCGGTTGTTTGAATCGAATCATGTCCTAACGATAATTGAATCTGGTCAATCGGCGAGCCGCCTTTGTGAGCGAGTTTGGCAAAAGTTCTTCTCAAATCGTGCGGCGCGATTCCCTTTTGGAGCAGTTTTTTCGAGTAGCTTGTAATAACGTCGTAAATCGCTTGAGAAGTAATAAATTCGCCCATCAAATTGCCGCCTTTATTGACACGACGGAAAATAAATCCGTCTTCTATTCGAGCCGCATACAGCCAGGCATCTATTGCTGATTTCGCCCATGAAGGCATCGGAACGGTGCGCATTTTGTCTCGCTTTCCGACAATGTCTACGATTGCCCAGCGTCCTTCACGCTGCTGAATGTGGGAAACGGAAAGAATCGCGGCTTCCGCCCGTCTTAAACCGCAGCCGATCAGCACCGCTAAAACTGCACGGTCGCGAATGCCTTTCAAGGTTTTGACATCAGGCGCGTTAAGCCATATCTGCGCTTCCTCGCGCGTCAGCCAGTTGCCGGTGCGTCTTCCGCGAAACGGAACGCCTTTAACGGCTCTAATGCCGTTAGCGAGGCGCGAATCAATCAACGCGTTATCTTCGGCTTCGGAAGCGAGTTTTCTGATTGCCGACAGTTTCTGATTAATTGTCGCCGATGAAAGTTTCTGTTCGCGTAACGCTTTGACGTATCTTTGAATCAGCGCTTTATTTAATTCGGGGCGGTTTTCTCCGGCGTGCCAGCCGAAAAATTCTTCGAGATGACGCTGATAAGCCCGGCGCGAATTTTCGCTCGGCAAACCGTCAACGACCATATTGATGATTTCCCGTTCGGCGGAAGTTAATTTCGGTTTGACGAGCGCGACGGAATTTTCCATAAACAGGCAAAAACGAAAATCAGTTCTTGAAAACCAAAAATCAGACTTAAACGGATAAAAACCATTAGACGAATTCTTTGCATCAACTGATTTCGAGAATCTCTGCAGGCGTTTAACCAATTTAAGAAATTCTACTTTCGCTGACACTGACAGTCAAAGGTTTCGCCGTTTTCGCAATAACTTTCCAGAGTGTTATTTACTTTCCAAAAGCACGACCATTTGCGATGTTGTCATGCCGGAGATGGGTGGAAGTCAACTATCTGAAGCGTTAAAGGCGAAATTGCCAAACTTAAAAATCTTTTTTACATAAGATTATACCGATGACGACGTCATTCGGCACGAAGTCATCGAAACTGACACAAACTTTATTCAGAAGCCTTTTTCACCGGAAGCACTTGCCAACAAAATACGAAAAATTCTTGGTGATTCACATTAAGCGGTATTAAAGAGAATCACGCAGAAATGTGTCAAAAAAGTATTTTTTGGTGATTTGAATGGATTGAGTTCTTTAACCATATCATCTTGAGATGGTTTGATTTTTCAAAAGAAAAAACTCTCTGTAAAATGAGAAAAGGTTTTGTAATTAGAAAAAGATCGAATAAATATCGAATAAATATCGAATCACTAAAATTATGCAAATTAAAAAACAAGGTCGGCGAGAGTTTTTGAAAACGAGTGTAATCGGCGCCGCCGCCGCATTCGGTGTTTTGAAAGATACAATGGCAAGTGAAACGGCTCTGCCGGAACCGCATGTAGAGTTAAACGAGATAACTATCAGTGATTTGCAAGCCGGAATGAAATCCGGCAAATTGACTTCTAAAATGCTGGTCGAAAAATACCTTGAAAGAATCAAGGAGATTGACCCGAAATTGCGTTCCGTTATCGAAACGAACCCTGATGCGATAAAAATTGCCGAACAAATGGATAAGGAGCGCAAACGCGGTAAAGTGCGCTCGATGATGCACGGAATTCCCGTTTTAGTAAAAGACAACATTGACACGGCTGATCGCATGAAAACGACAGCCGGAAGTTTTGCGCTGGCTGACGCTCCGACGCCGGAACGCGATGCGTTTATCGTTCGGCAATTGCGCAAATCGGGCGCGATCATTATCGGCAAAACAAATTTGTCTGAATGGGCAAATTTCCGCTCGACCAAATCAATCAGCGGCTGGAGCGGTCGAGGCGGGCAAACTAACAATCCATATATCCTGGATAAAAATCCGTGCGGTTCGTCTTCAGGGTCGGGCGTAGCAATATCCGCCAATCTGGCTGCCGTTTCAGTCGGCACGGAAACGAACGGATCAATCATCTGTCCGGCGACGCAAAGCGGTATTGTCGGCATCAAGCCGACGCTTGGATTAGTTTCCAGAAGCGGGATTATTCCAATTGCGCACACGCAGGACACCGCGGGACCGATGGCGCGAACTGTAGCTGACGCCGCAATCCTGTTGAGTGTTCTTGTCGGAGAAGACAAACATGATGCAACAACTGCCGCGAGTAAAAATGGCGTGAAAGATTACGCCAGGTTTTTAGACCCGAACGGATTGCGCGGCGCGAGAATTGGCGTGGCGCGACAGTTTGTCGTAAATAACGCGAAACAGAAGGAACTTTTTGACTCGCATCTTGAAGTTTTAAAATCGGGCGGCGCGACCTTGATAGACGTAACTTTCGGTGAAGCTTTCGGTAAATTAAGCGATGAACGGCTGCAAATTTTGCTTTATGAATTCAAAACAGATTTGAATAAATATCTTGCCGCCAGACGTTCGCCTTATAAAACGCTTGCTGATTTAATCAAATTTAATGAAGATAACAAAGAACGCGAAATGCCTCTTTTCGGGCAGGAACTGTTTCTGCAATCGCAAAGTAAAGGCGATTTAACGGAAAAAGCTTACACGGACGCCATTCAAAAGGTAAAACGCGCATCTCGCGAAGAAGGCATTGACGCCGTAGTCGCCAAAGACAACCTCGACGTCATCGTCTCACCTGCGGTGGGCAGAACCTGGTCAATCGCGGCGGTAGCCGGTTATCCATATATCACTGTTCCGGCGGGACTAAATGACGGTTTGCCCGTTGGTATCGCATTCTTCGGACGTGCTTTTACCGAACCGCAATTAATCAAAATAGCTTATGCTTTCGAGCAAAAAACGAAGCTGAGACAAACCCCGAAATTTCTGTCGAAAGCAGAATAGGTGTTTTAACTATTTTCAACCCGCCCAAAAAAAGCTTTTTTTGGACGGGTTGAAAGCTTCGATTGACAATTAAAAGCTAGAGAGTCAACGATAGTGAAGATATTTTGATTGGCTGATGGTTTTGAATACATCCGCTTTCACGGTCTTTTGCAAGACGAACTCGGCGTTTACGCCGAGGATGCGCAGGGGAAACCGATTTACAACTTTCAGTACATCGATGCCGTTTACGACGCTATACTGCAATAAAAATAGAATTTTTCCGAACAATCCATTAAAATCAGCGCGAACTTTATAATTATCCATAGTTCAATTTTTGGAAAATTACTCTCAAAAAGGGTCGTTTATGATACTTTTTTATTGTGTCATAGTAGAGCGTTTTCGGAACTTAGTAGTTTCCAGCCGGTATTTCCAAAATATTTCTATCTCAAGACTTTAAATTTCTTAACAATTTCTCGCTTTTTAATAAGTTAAACTTTACAATCACTATCGATAATCAGATTTTTGTATTTGCAGCATCGCAAATTTCATCGGTATTTGTGCAATTAAACGCATTTTACAGCCTCAACCGTCGAAGTTTTTTATTTTTGTTTGATTGCAAAGCCTTGTTTTTGTAAAGAAGTAATGAAGATATTCGCTTTCAAATCCTTATTCTTGCAATACAAATGCATTTTTCTGCTTTTTATCATTTTAGGCTTATTCATTATTTTGCCGCAGCCTTTGTTTGCTCATCAGCAACCGACGACAATTATTTTGCTCGACATCACGCCAAAAAAAGTCGGAATGGAACTGGAAATTCCTTTAAGTGAGCTTGAACTCGCCGTCGGTCACGATCTCACTGAAAGCCCGGAAGAATCAATCAAAAACTTTGAGCTGCAATTAAAAGAATATCTTCTTTCACACATTCGCCCGGTTTCTGAAAACAGTCAGCCCTGGTTAATCGAAATAACAAAAATCAAAGTCGAAAAAGCCGAGGAGACGCAAAGCGGACCGTTTCCGGAAATCAGAGTCAATCTCGATTTAACCCCGCCTGCGGGCGCGAGCACCAGAAAGTTTACTCTCAATTACGACCTGATTATGCACCAAGTCGTCACGCATCACGCATTTGTTTCGATCCGCAACGATTGGGAGACCGGCAGAAACGGCGAAGAAATTACGACTGCTGCGGAAGCCAACGTCATTGCCGTTGATACCGTAACGGGAAAGATTTCGGCGCTCGAAATAAACTTGGAAAAAGGCGATTTGCAACAAGCGTTTGGCGGAATGGTCAAACTTGGAATGCATCATATCAAAGAAGGGACCGATCATTTGTTGTTTCTGCTCGTGCTGCTGCTTCCGGCGACGCTTACAACCGACGGCAAACGGTGGGGCGATTTCGCGGGCAGTCGAAACAGCCTTTTTCGCTTGCTCAAAATCGTGACGGCTTTTACAGTCGGGCATTCGATAACTTTGCTCATCGGCGCGCTCGATTTGTTCCGCGTTCCGCAACAACTGATAGAGGTTTTGATTGCCGTTTCGATTTTGATTTCCGCTGTTCACGCCGTGCGACCAATTTTTCCCGGCAAAGAAATGTACGTCGCCGCCGGTTTCGGTTTGATTCACGGTTTGGCTTTCGCCGCCGCCTTGTCCGAACTGCATTTAACTCCGAGCGCGATGGCGCTCAGCATTCTGGGTTTTAACATCGGCATCGAACTGATGCAGCTTTTCGTTGTCGCGCTCGTCGTGCCGTGGCTGATGCTGCTTAGTCAAACCGCATTTTACTCCACTCTTAGAATTGCAGGCGCTGTGGCGGCGGCAATCGCAGCAATTGCATGGATCGTTGAGCGCATAACGAACAATCCGAACCAAATCGCCGTTTTTGTGCAAAACGTTTGGCAATACGCTCATTTGGGCATTTTCGTTTTAGCCTTGCTCGCATTGCTGGCTTTTGGTTTACAATACAACAAAAGAATCCCGCTCAATGAACAACAACCAAAAAGAGGATAGAGTATGGAAAACAATCAACTGCAAATCGTCACGGGCTCCAAGCAGCATTTGCTCGGCGAAAGAATTTTAATAATCGCCTTTGCCGGTTTATCGCTCGCCTTCGCGCTTTATTACACATTGGCAAATACGACGACTCACGCCGGTTCACCCGAAACAATCGCCGCGTCGCAACCGATCACAATTGACGCGTCAGCTGCGTCCCCAGCAACTGTTGCCGACGTGGTTGCCAAAGCGCAGGCTTTTAAAGCGACTTTGACCGCGGCGCAAACGGCAACGCTACAGCAAAATTATACCGCTACGCTTGCACGGCGATGGTCAAACCTGCCGTGCGGCTCAAGCTGTCGCAACGGCATTCAATTCAGCAATTTAACGTCGGCGCAGCTCGCAGCCGCGCTTGCTGTGATACAAGCTGCGATGGGAACTGCCGCCAATGAAGGTTACGAGGAATTCCACCAGATCAGGCTTGCCGATGATATCTTGGGAGCAAACGGCGGTGGCGGTGCTTACAATAGCGGCATTTATTTCATCGCATTTCTAAATGAGCCTTCGACGACCGGCGGGTGGATGCTGCAATTTGGCGGACATCACTACGCGGCGAATATCGCGTACAATAACGGTCGCGTTGTTGGCGCCACGCCGCAGTTTAGAGGCATTGAGCCAATTTCGTTCACGTTAAAGAGCGCAACCGTTGCGCCGCTCTCGCAAGAGCGCGATGCGCTCGCCGCAATGCTCGCGTCGCTCACGTCGGCGCAATTGACAACCGCGAGACTGACGCAAACATTCGGCGATGTGACGATGAGTCCGGGCGAATCGAACGGCGGCAACGGTACGTTTCCGACAACCCGAGTCGGCATTCAGGTCGGCAGTTTATCCGATGCGCAAAAGGCATTGGTCGTGGCGGCGATTCGACCTTATACGATTGATTTGGACCCTGCCGTGGCAGAGAATTTGTTCAGAATTTATCAAAACGAATTGAACGACGCATATATTGCTTATACCGGGAACGGTACGGCAGGAAATGCAGGCAGTTTTTTAAATGCCAACACGAATTACGTGCGAATTGACGGACCAAGCGTTTGGATCGAGTTCAGTGTTCGAAACGCTGCTGTGACTCCCGGCACAATTCACTATCACAGCGTTTACCGCGACCGCCAGCGCGATTACGGAAAAGATTTGTCTTTGACCGTGCCGCTCGACGTGCGTCGAGCGAACTTTGATTTCGACGGCGATAACCGAGCCGATCTAGCTGTTTTTCGCCCGTCAAACGCGACCTGGTATGTGCAGCAATCTTCCAACAACAGCTTGACCGGGGCTAATTTCGGTCTTTCGAGCGACACGCTCGTTCCCGGCGATTACGACGCTGACGGCAGATCCGATTTCGCCGTTTACCGCGACGGAACTTGGTACGTGCAACAATCAACAGCGGGTTTTACGGGCTTCCAATTCGGGCTGTCGAGTGATATTCCGGTTCCCGGTGATTACGACGGCGATGGGAAAACGGACTTCGCCGTGTTCCGTCCTTCGAACGGAACTTGGTACATTCAACAGAGCACTGCGGGATTTACCGCATTGAACTTCGGCACTAACGGCGATAAACCGGTTCCCGCGGATTACGACGGCGATGGCAAGACGGACGTGGCGGTAAACCGCGCCGGAACTTGGTACATTCAGAGAAGCCAGCTTGGGTTTTACGCTCTCAGTTTTGGTTTGACGGATGATCGCTCGGTTCCGGCTGATTACGACGGCGACGGAAAAGCTGATGTCGCAGTTTTCCGCCCATCAAACGCAACCTGGTACATTCAGCAATCGACCGCGGGCTTTTTCGCGATTCAATTCGGACTCGGTACGGACACGCCGACGCCTGCCGATTACGACGGCGACGGAAAAGATGATGTCGCTGTGTTTCGCAACGGAATCTGGTACATTAATCGAACCACGGGCGGATTTCTCGGTGTGCAGTTTGGAACAAACGGAGACATTCCGGTTGAAAGTATTTTTGTGCGGTAAAAGGCAATAAGGAGAGATTGATTTACCTCGGTAGGTGATCGAATTAAAGAAAGAAGTTTTTTGTTTGAATTAAAAGCCTTTTTTTGAGAATGACATATAGCTAAATCAGAATCTGTTAGATGATTTGTTACCTGCATTCGGTAGGGTTGTTGAAATCAGTAATTCGGAAGCAATTAAACAGCCGGTAAATGCGGAACCGGGAATAACAGTTTTATCTTCCTGGTCAATCGAATTAGAGAAGAAAGCTGCCTGCTTATTCCAATAGGTGATGAATTATGACACACAAATTAAAGCCCATTTAGAGTGCGTCAAACTTTACGAAGCAACGAAGAACGCTTGATTTGTCTGTCGCGGATGCGGTATCTCCAGACCGAATACAAGCCGCGATTTAACTTTAATTTCGTGATTTGAAGATTGGCGATTTAGTTTTGAACGGTTAATATTTTTTCGATTTCAGCCACCAAAACATCTGTCTTGAACTTTCCCTGTTTGGAATAAATCGGTTCGTTCTGCTCGTTAAAAAGAATCGTAAACGGCAAAGCGCCTTGCCAGTCTCTCGAAACGAGTTCGATTGCCGCCGATTCATCAGGCGTTTTTAGCAGATAAGCAGGGGATTCGGATTTCATCTGCGCTAAAAACTTTGAAACCTCGCCGTCGATTTCCGACAATTCATCCAGAGATACGGTGACCAAATCGATTTTACCTTTGTAATCCGCCCCGATTTTAACCAGATCGGGAAATTCCTCTCGGCACGGCGCGCACCACGTCGCCCAGAAATTTACCAGCAATAGTTTGCCGTTTGGTTTGAGTATGTTTTTCAAACCCGTCTGGTCAATTTGTGTCACCTTCGGCAAATCTGAAACAGTTTCAGTCTGCCTGGCAAGCGTGTTTTCCTTCGACTTCTGCGTCTGAGTCTGACAGGCTAATGAAAAAAACAAGGAAAGACAAAAAACGGAAATCACCAGAGAAAAAACGGGAGAGCGGGGGAAAAGAAAAATATTTCTCTGCTTCCGCTCGTCTCTGTAGTTTTTTTTAGTATTCATTTGAAGCTTTTAATTTTTTGCCTACACACGCTTGATAGAACAACCGATAGCCTTCGCGGTTTTTTTAGCAACCGGCTTTCCGCTTAAATTCGCTTCGATCGCGTCGCGCAGGTAATTTTCCGTGATGTTGTCACCGCCGCGGCTGTTGTCGATCGCTCCGTGATAAACAAGGACGTTCTTCTCGTTCAGATAGAAGATCTCCGGCGTGACGTTCGCTCCTAATTTATCGGCGAGAACGTTGCCTTTATCGATCAGCACGGGAAATTTATAATGTTCGGCGGCGTGCGATTTGACCCATTCGAGCGATTCGGTATGGTTGGAGTTAATACCGATGACGTTGATGCCTTTCTGCGCGAAATCGGCGGCAAATTCGGAAATCCGCTCGTTATATTGTTTGACGATTGGACACTGCGCCGAAACGAACACGATAATCGCGCCGTTTTTGCCTTTCAAATCGTTTAATGATTTTTCACCTCCGCTTATCTCAACCAATTTAAAGTTTTCCACTGTTGAGCCGACGGCAAAAGCTTCGTTCGGGCTGGGCTTATTGAAAAGGTACGGACTGAAATAGTTGAAACAAACAAAGGCGGCTATCGCAAATATTGTCGTTGCCGCCGCTAAAAAACTTAATTTTTTCATCTTTTTATGTAACTCCTCATATAATTTTTGCTGGAATTGAACTTCAGCAATTTATAGTTTTCAGGCAAAATAAAGCGTTTTTGAGCAGAACCAGCTTTCGAGGCGAACCGATAATTCTACTGTCGCTTAAAAGCGATTCCTTTAACATCTCGTCCATCAGCTCCTGAATTAAACACAAATCCCGTGATTTTCCCATTAACGTCGCGAGTAAAGGAGAAATTGATCTGCCCGCCCGCAGCGGTAAAAACATCGGCGTATGCGGCGGTGAGCTGGGGTTCGAGATTTTCGTTGATTTGGACAGAGAGATTATTGCCTTTCAGCGAAATTTTGTAATCTGCGTCGAGCTCATCGCTGTAATAATTCCCCGCGTATTCGGCTAATTCTTCGGGCGAATCAAGCGACGGTTTGACGGGAACGAAGATGTCCGGCTTGCCGCTTTTCGTTAATATTCTTATTTCAGAAATTGTACCGGACTTGCTAAAGACAGCATTTAATTCCGTTACATTTTCGCCTTCAACTATCAGTAAACGGTTTTCGGAAACGGGCGTCACGGGTATTTCGTATTGCAACAGACCGCTGTTTATTAATTTCCCTTCCTTCACACTCAATTTAAAGACCTTTCCGCTCTCCGGGTGAGCGTAAATGCCCGCGTAACGAAGCGCTTCCTTTTCAGCCAGACTTATTGCTGGCGGTAATTTTTCCGCAACGGGTTTCTTGCTCGGCACAACAGGTTTCAATTGTCCTTCCAGATAAATATCAGCGAGCTTATTGACAATCGCGCTCGGCAAAATCGCCATGTTGTTGCACAAAGCGATTGCCGTAAATTTTTGTTCGGGAAAGGAGAAAATCTTCGCCCGGAAGCCGGACATATTGCCGCTGTGCTCAATTATCGGCAAACCTTTATATTCCTGTCGCCACACACCGAAAGCGTAAGACATTTTCTCGCCGCCGTTTAGAGTTCCTGGTGTCGTCAGAAGCTCGATCATCTCTTTGTTTCCGATTTTCGGCTCGTAATAATTTTGAGTCCACAAAGACAAGTCTTCGACCGTCGTTAAAACGCCGCCGCCGCCAACCAGATCAAACAGTGAAGAGCGGGCGCGGATGCTTTTATCGGGACTGATCATATAACCGGTCGCCCGATTTTTGACGACCTCAAAACGGTTGTCGGAAAACATGGTATTTTTCATGCCGAGAGGTTTGAAAATATTTTCATCGGCAAAAAGGCGCAAAGATTTACCGCTCACCCGAGAAACGATGATTCCGAGCAGATGATAATTAGAATTACTGTACTGGTATTTTGAGCCGGGCACGAAACTGATATTTTTTTGACGCGCCAGCATATTTAATATGGTTTTATCGGAATAGGCATTGTCGGTGCCAAGCCCGCCGAATAAGACCAGCGCCTGATACTCACGAATTCCGCTGGTGTGGTGAATCAAATTCCGAATTGTGATCGTCTCGTTGTATTTCGGAATTTCCGGCACGTACTTGCGAATGTCGTCGTCGAGCGACAGTTTACCCTGCTGCGCCAAAAGAGCGATGCTCATTGCCGTAAACGGTTTTGAAACCGAGGCGAGATTGAATAAAGTCAAAGTCGTGTTCGGAATGTCGTAATCGAGATTCGCCATTCCGAAAGCGCGCTTGTAAACAAGCTTTCCGTCCTTAATCGCGCCGACCGAACATCCCGGCATATCGTTTTTGTCCCATTGAGAAAGAAACGCATCCACTTTCTTTATCGCTTCGTCATTAGCGGGTTGCGTCTTAGCGGTCAGATTCTGCTGTGTCATACTGTGGGTCGCAGTAAAACCGACCATCAACACAAACGCAAGAATAATTCTTCGTATAAATAAATCCCGACATCTTTTAAACATATTTTCCTTTCCTTAAATATAAACGTGTGCGATGGTGGATTATTAACAACGCGCGAGAAATAAATTTTTACATCTGATGAAAAAATTTTATCTTTCTTGTCCGGTATAAGTGGCGTCTGAAAACTACCCTGATACTGTTGCCGAATTCATTTTGAGCTTTATTTTTCTGGGTAGTATAAATTCCTAACTGAATTTAAGTTTTAGTTGAGCGGCGTAGCGACGACTGACGGGTAAAGGCTCTTTGATATCGCGTAAATAGATTTGGTATGAACGATTGAACCAAGTTTCGACCTTTTCAATAAATTCGAGATTGACGATGTTTGAGCGATGAATCCGAACAAAATGTTTTTCCGGCAAGCGGTCTTCCCATTCTTTCAGGGGTTTTGCGACGAGATGTTTTTTGCCGTCATCCGTGAAAACGTGAGTGTAATCGCCATCCGCGCAGATACATTTGATTGAGCTGATTTTCAAAAAACGAGAACGCTCGCCGATTTCTATAAAAAGACGATCTTCATATTCGAGCTTTCGGCTAGTAACTTCTGGCTTTTCTTCAGTTTCAAACAACCTTTCAAGGGTTTTGGCAAGCCTTTCGGGGTTGACGGGTTTCAGCAAATAATCAATCGCGTTGATTTCAAAAGCACGAATCGCAAATTCATCAAAAGCTGTCACAAAAATCAGTTTAAAATCCTTTTCCACTTTCTCAAGTAAATCAAACCCGTTTTCATTAGAGAGTTGAACGTCAAGAAAAACAACATCCGGTTTGTTTAACTGAATCAGGTTGACGGCTTCGGTTAAATTCTTAGCCTCGCCAACAATCAATACTTCTGCAAAATCAGCCAGCAGAAGGCGTAGTTCTGACCGCGCCAGTCTTTCATCATCAACGATAATTGCAGTTAATTTCATTTTTGTTTTGCGAAGGCTAACGCTGCTCGAAACTCACGTCCTGATTGCCTTTGAAAGGTTGATTTTAGCGACAACAGATTCGCCTTCCTGCTCGAGTTCAAAACTGCCTTTTTCACCGTAAAGTTTTTCTAATCGCTCACGAATATTTTTTAAGCCGATTTTCGTCCCCGTTAAATTCTGCAAATTGTTTAACTTACCCGTGTTGGCAACTTCCAAAATCAGACTTTCTCCTTCCAACCGGGCAGAAATCTTAATGTTTAGTGGATTCAGACTTGTCTGCAACCCGTGTTTAACGGCATTTTCAACTAACGGATTAAGCAAAAAACACGGAACCAGAAACTCTTCGGCTTTTTCTTCGACCTCGTATTCAATCTCAAGATTCTCTTCAAATCGAATCTTTTCAATTGCCAGGTAATTCCGTGCCGCTTCTAATTCTTCCCGCAGCGGAATCTCTTTATTTTCAATGTTGAGCAATGAGTGCCGCAAGAATTCGGAGAGCTGCGTAATCATTTGTCTCGCCCGATTTCCATCTTCATTAACCGAAGCCCGAATCGAATTCAGAGCGTTAAAAAGGAAATGAGGATTTAACTGATACCGAAGCATTTCAAGCTGCGCTTTATTAGCAAAAGCCGCCGCCTGCAGGGCTTTTTCGCGTTCTTTTTGCCATGAAAGCCAGTTTTTTACTCCGAGATACAGCGCGCTCCATGCCGTTAAGGTCATCGCATAATCAAGCGCGATTCGCGGACTACGGGCGAGATAGTTGTTTAGATTAAACGGAAAGCTGGTTAAATAAACATAAACGCCTTCAATTGCCGTCCATGCCGCGCCGAAAACCGCGGCGGAAATCAAAACCAGCAAAACTAACCAGCTGATTGATAACCGGCTTTCAAATGTTTTGTAAATCGGGCGCAGAATAAGCGAGGTCAAAAAACATCCCGTCAGAGCGCGAAATCCTTTCAAATAAAAAAGATTCAAAAAATTTCCCGGCTGGACGATGGTCAAAAAGGTGATATAAATCGTCGCAAAATAAACAATCCAGCCGATTAACTGGATTGTCCAAAATGAAGGCAATTTATTCTTAAAATCAAGCGCGTCCATTATTTTTGCTTCGGCTCGGCATAGAAAGATTTATTAACTATTTTCCATTCACCGTCAATCTTCAGCAGGCTCATGTAATCCGTAAATTTGATGGTCGGATAATCAAGAACGATTTTTGCGATTGCCGCGTTCCCTGCAACATCGATACTTTCTATTGTGCGTTTGCGCTGTGCCTCACCACTCGCTGATTTACCGTTGAAGCGCACGGCAAAATCTTCAACGCTTAAATTCGTCAATTTCCCGTCACGAAAAGCCATAATCCGCGCATCTTTATGAAATGCTTTGCGGATAAATTCGGGATTGCCGGTTGATTGTCCCTGCAAATAATTGTTAAGCGGAACTTTAATCAGTTCTTTTTCCTGATTATCCGTTGCTGTTTTCTGTGCGGAAATTGTGGTTACAACCCCGATTAAAAGAAATAAAACACTAAATATTTTCATAAAAACTTCTCCTTTATTTTATTTTGTCAAACTCTACGTTTTTGGCTCCGAAGTTTGAAACTTTGAAGCCGGTAACTGATCCGTTTTCGTTTCTCAAGAACTCGATTTCGACGGGAAATCCGATTTTGCCAGAGAATTTATCTTTTCCCGCATCGGTCAGTTCGATGTCGCCGTGCCTTGTGTGCGAGAGAATCAGCTTTCCGCCTGCGAATTTTGCCGCATAAGCCGTTTCCAGTTCATCGTTATAAAATCTGCCTTCAAAATCCTTCAAATCAGCATTTGGTTTCTGGAAAGTCTTGTTTGGAGCCGCGGAAGTATCTGTGATCTTAACGGGTTTCAAATCATCTTTTAGATAAAATTCGGCAATCTTAATACTGGTATTAAAGTTTTGGTAATGTTCGTCGTTACTGAGCGCGAGGACCGCCAGGCGTTTGTCGGGAAAGCGACCAAGAAAGGAGCGGAAAGCGGCAGCGTGTCCGCCGTGACTTAGAAGACGCAAGCCCCTGTAATTCCAGTGAATTTGCCCTTTGGCATGGTAACCGGGTTCGCCGTCTGATATGCCCCAAACCACTCGCTCTCCATTATTCAAGAGCGAAGGCTCATTGAATCTTTTTATCAGTTCGGCATCTCCGACTTTCGGTTTTTCAAAATTCAAAACCCATTTTGCCAGATCTTCGACCGTCGTATAAAGATTTGCCGCGCCGTCGGTGGAATTAGTTAAGCTTTTCTTTTTGTAAGTGCCGTTTTCTAATTCGTACGAGTCGGCTCTGTTTTTGACAATTCTTTCATAGTTGTCATAAGTCTGCGTGTCGGTCATTTCCAAGGGGTCGAAAATATTTTTCTTTGTGAACGCGGCAAACGAGTCTCCGCTCACGCGCTTGATGATTTCCGCCATTAACGTATAGCCTGAATTGCTGTAAAGAAATTGGCTTCCGGGTTCAAAGTTCAGCTCTCTCTGGCGGCTGATCAATCTCAAAATCTGCGGCGTTGTCGTCACATCCTCGCTTCGCCAACCGGCAAAAGCCAGCAAAGCCGCTTGATCTTTAATGCCGCTAGTGTGAGCGAGCAGGTGTTTTATTTTGATGATTTTTCCATCATCCGGCATTTCCGGGAGGTATTTTCTAATATCGTCTTCGAGCGAAATCTTTCTTTGTTTTTCGAGAAGATAAATCGAAAAAGCCGTAAATTGCTTTGAAACCGAAGCAATTTGGAAAACCGTCTTTGTCGTAATTGGTATGTCGTATTCTAGATTTGCCGCGCCATAACCTTTTTTGAAGATTATTTTTCCGTCTTTGACGACAGCCCAAGCCACTCCGGGAGTTGCCCGATTGTAACTGGAAAATAGCCGGTCAATTCGTTTATCAATTGCATTATCAGTTGCTTGCCCGTAAAAAGTGTTAACTGCGAATGCAAGAAAAACTAACAGTAAACACGATTTTAGTATTCGATTCTTGAAGAAATTCATATTCTTTGTATTAGTTTTAAATATCGAGTTTCTTTCGGTATAACAACTGATCTATAAAATGGCAGCTTACAATCTTAGGTTCATAAACAATATCAACCTCCGTCTGTAAGTTATGTAAAATTGTAAGCCAGCTTTGATTAATCAGTATTAACTTTTCGATAAACGGCACGAATAGTCGTTAAGCGGTCAAGTCGGAGATTGTAACCACATCTAAATCTTAGATAGACTAAAAACTGTTACGGGAAATTGAAGATACAAATGAGTTGCTATTTGAGACCGACAGGCTGACGAAATTGGTTGATTCAGGCGCGTTTCGGGTTGAAAGTGAAAGGTCAAGCTCGAAAGATTCAGGCGACATCCTGAAAGCAGCGTGCTGTCAACCGAAAAACCGCAACGATGCCGATCCAAATCAAACCAAAAAGAAGTTCAGTCAATAAATTTAAATTAGGTTATAAATCTTATAGCGTTAAATTATTAAATTCATATTTTATCTTTTATTGCGCCGGACTTAGATTTGAGGTTCGGTAATAAACATTGATTCGACATTACAATTATCTTTTAATATAAAACTGATTGTTCATTCATTCTATGCAACATCAAGAAAAAGCCGCAAGTTATAACACTCACGGCTTTTTTCTATTTGTTCTAGTTCTGTCTATTTTGAAAATGATTATTGTGCACTGACAAAATCGGCATCGGTAATGGATTCATTTGTTGTTCTGACAATCGATGATTGATTGAACCGGAATCGTCTGGCTTTTGCCGTGATTGTCACTGTTTCTCCAGCTGCCACCGATTCAAATTTGTAATAACCAAATGCAGTTGTTTGCGCCGTTTGCACTCTGCCTTGTGAATCAGTCATTGTAATCAAAACATTTCTGATGCCTCTGCCCTGATTGTTTGTCACTTTGCCTGAGACTGTTACAGATGCGGCTGTTGGTCCCAAAACACTGAATAATCCGTTTATTGGATTAGCTGCCGGTGTTCCACTGTTGAATTGAAATGTTTGTGTTCCGGTTGAAGGACTATCAAACAATAAACCGGTTTGCTGTCTGGATGTGCCAAGGACATTAAACTGCAAATTGTATAACACCCCGCCCGATGCCGTTGAAATAGCAGTTGCGCAAGCACCGGAAATAACTACTCTGCCTGATTGCGGTGAATTAGACAGAACCGAACAATTGGCGCTTAATGTTCCGGCATTGCTTCCAGCCGGAGAAGCAGGCTGCAGTACAGCCGGATCATAAAATACCGTAAAATCAAACGATTCTAAGCTGTTTCCGGAAGACGACGCTCCGATTGAAACCGGAACAGTGATTGTGCTGCCTGTTACAGCGGTTATATTTGCAGGCAATGATACTGTAATTCCTGCTCCAGTTGTCGCTGATTCCGCTGTTGATTCAGATATTAATACTGATTTGGTTAAGTCATCGCTATTTGAAACTAAAGTTGAGTCTGTTATTGAATTTAAATCATTTGATTGACGTCTTTTAACAGTAATCCGTTCTGCTGGTTGCAGCTCCGCACTCTCCGCATTAGATGTCTCATTGGGCGTCAGTAAAAGTTCCTCTTGTTCCGCTGATTCAGCAAACGAATTGCCGGATGTCCAGTTGCCGGAAACTTCGCCTACAAGAATTGCGACATAGTTTTCGGCGGTTAAGTTATTGTTAACTGTATTATATTGCCGAGCAGCGGGCACAAATTTCCATTGTCCGATGATATTCTGCGACGGAATGCCAACCTGATACTGCTGAATTCTGACGGCATCCAAAGAATTAACCGTTCCGTTACCGTCCGTATCGGCAGCAATCAATTGATTCGGCGTCAGCGTTATTAACCCGACAAGATGCTGCTGGATTCGGGATGCGTCCAACGAATTGATGCTGTTTACGTTTCCGGCTTTTGTCGGCGTGACGGTATAAGCGCCATTACCGAGTCCGCTTAGTGAATACGCGCCGACCGAATCGGTCGTTGCCGCGACTTGCGGAGTTCCGGCAGCGGTTAAAGTTACATTCGGAACAAACTTCGGTGAATCACCGATTGGTGTCGAGCCGTAACTGACCACTCCGGAAATGGAGTTTGCCGCTACGGTTTGCAACTCGAAAGCGCCAATGTCAGATTCGTCGCCGATGTCGGCAGTTCCATTAAAATTAACGGGGCGCGTCGAACCGCGCTGGTCTGTTGGCAAACCGAAGCTATAACCTTTATCAATTGCCGGGCTTCCTTGTAAAAGGGCGCGCGTCGACGTCATTCCGCCGTTGTTCTGAAGCGCGCCCAACTTCGGATCGTGTCCAATGATGTTGGTCCCGGAGTTCTGCGTTTCATTAATGGTCGCACCCGAAACGTCTTCGATTAGGTTAAAGCCCAGGGAATTAAACGTGCCGCTCACGTCCGGTTTATTTCCCGCCGTGTTGTTAGCGACAATGGTGTTGCGAATAGTCGCCCCGCCTGCTTGCTCAAGAATGCCGCCTCCGAAGTTTACCGCCGAATTATCTGTCACGGTGCTGCTTGCAACTGTCAGCGTCGTGTTCGAGAAAGTCATTATGCCTCCGCCGTAATCGGCATTATTATCGCTGATGGTGCTGTTGGTAATCGTTATCGTCCCGACGCCTGCAATACCGCCGCCGTTACCGTTGCCGGTAGCGAGATTACCGCTGATGGTGCTGTTGGTAACATTGAGAATTGAGTCGGCACCGTTATAAATTCCTCCGCCGCCGAAACCGGATGTGATGTTATTACTGATCGTGCTGTTGTAAATGGCAAGTCTGGCGTTATTGCCATTGCGGATGCCGCCGCCTTCGCTGCTGCTATTACCGCCCGCAACTGTTAAGCCGGAGATTTCAACATTCTGCCCGTCGTTGATTGTAAATATACGATAGTTGCCGCCCGCGGCGCGGCGCACTGTAACAGTGTCGCTCGAATTATTCACAATTCTCACGCTTTGCGAAAGATCGGGCAGCGCAGCGGTAAGATGAATAATATACGGGCTCGCATCCGCTATGGCGAACGTGATAAAGTCCTCGCCCGGATTGTCATTAGCCGCCGAGATCGCTTCGCGCAGAGAACAATCCGCATTGCACGCCCCGTCGTCAGTATCGGCGGTTTTGGTCACGACGAACGAGAATGCGTTGCCGCCAGAAGGAATGGTTTGAGCTTCAAACGCTCCGATGTCGGAAGCGTCCGAAGAGTCGGTGTAAATCGCGTCATCAAGATCGACCGGACGCGTCGCATTGCGCTGGTCGGTCGTCGAACCGCTGCTGTTACCCTTGTCAAGCGCGGGACTGCCCGGAAGCAGTGCGTGCGTTTGAATTGTGCTGTCATTGTATTGGAGCGGTCCCAGGCGCGGATCAATCGGTGCGGCGGCTGTCCCGAATTGGTCTCCTGTCGTTGGCGTAACGGTCGCACCCGAAATGTTCCCAACGAGATTGTAACCCTCCGACGTATAAGTGCCGCCCAAGTTAGGACTGTTAGTTCCCGACGTGTTACCGGCTACGATTGTGTTGCGCAGAATCGCCGGCGTGCTGTATTGATGAGCGATGCCGCCGCCGAAATTCTGCGCCGAATTGTTGCTGATGGTGCTGTTTCTTATCGTCAGTGTCGTGGCAACGCTGCTGAAGGTAATGATGCCGCCGCCGAATGCAGCGGAGTTGCCGGTGATAGTGCTGTTAATGATATTAATCGTCCCGACGCCTGCGATACCGCCGCCGTTGCCGCTACCTGCTAAATTGCCGCTAATTGTGCTGTTTATAACATTAACGACTGCGCCCACGCCGTTATAAATACCGGCGCCGCCGATGCCGCCGGCATTATTGCCTCTGACCGCAGTAGAAGTCAGTGTTAGCGTGCCCTCATTTTGAATGCCGCCTCCGCCCTCGTTTCCGCTATTGCCGCCGGTAATAGTCAGTTCCGAAATGTTTACGGTTGCCTCAGCAGTGATGTTAAAAACACGCGTGCTGTTGTTGCCGGAGATCGCCATATAAATCGCCCCCGGACCGTGTATCGTTATATCAGTTGACAGGTTAGGAAGCGCACTGGCGAGCGTTAAAGTGTAAAGGTCTGCGTTAGCATCGTAACCCGGATCGCTTTGCTGAAGTTCGAAGGTAATTGTCTCTGCAGCAGCGTCGCCGTTAGCCGCCGAGATCGCTTCGCGCAGAGAGCAATCCGCATTGCACGCCCCATCGTCAGTATCGGCGGTTTTTGTCACGACGAGCGAAGCAAAATTGTCCGGCAAATTTACCGTTACGGTCGTATCATCGGTAACCGGAACGATAAGAGCGTTGTTGGACGTATCTCGAATATCGGCTCCCGTCGGAATGCGCAGTTGCAACGCGCCCGCGCTCGTCGGCGTTACTTGAACAGTGAAAACGCCCGGCGACGTTTCCGTAATCGTGCCGATAACAATTGATGATGAACCCGCATTTTCGAAGTCCGCTGCCGTCACCGTGCTCGCGTTGATATCTTCATTAAAACTCACGGTATAAATGAGCGTCGCCCCGACCGTTTCTGTGTTGTCCGCGTCGCCGTCGTCAATCGAAGAAACAGACGGTGCGGTCGTGTCCGCCGGCGCTGTAACAGTCTGGCAGGCAGAAAACTCGGATGTGTCGCCTGTAGTCTCATTCGTCGTCGTCGCCGTCACGACTTCGCCCAATGCTGCCGCGACTGCGGAATTAAAAGTAAATGTCGTGTTCGGCGCTACGCCTGTCAATTCGCCCAAATATGCGCGCCCTTCGCCCGTGCCCGAGGAGTCACACATTGCGTTAGAGAAAAATTGAATGCGATATGTCGCGTTTGCAGCGCTGTCGAGCGTGCCTTGAATGACGGTCACGCCGCCGTTGGTTGTAGCGACTGAAAGCACCGGATAATTTTGGCGATTGTTCGCGCCCGTGTCGGCGTCGCCCGCGTCATTTGGCAGTTGAGAGGCGAGAATACCCGCGCCGTCGCTTAAAGCGATGCCCAGACCGTTGTTCGAGTAAATCGAGTTACCCGAAATCGAATTACCGATGCCGCCCGCAGCCGCGCCCGTCTGACCGCCGAGCCGGATTCCCGCGCCGTAATTAAAAGCGATGACGTTGGCTTGCCCCGCGCTTGTGCCGCCGATTTGATTGTTGAAAGCGCCTTGAGAAATTGTAATTCCGCCGACCGGCTGTGAAGTGAAATCGCTTCGCCCGTTGCTCAGATCCAGAGCGCCAGCCTCATTCGTGCCGATGAAATTGCTCTGAACGATATTGTTATTGGGTGGAGAATTTGGCGGATTGCCGTTAGTGGAGATGGAAACACCGGCATAATTATTGCCGGAAATAACGTTGCCCGCGCCTGCTGCCGTGCCGCCGATTGTATTGCCCGTCGCGGTGAAAAAGAGAGACACACCGGTTGCGTTGCCGATTTTGGCGGTCGCGTTCGTATTAGTGCCGATGTAATTGCCTTGAATCAGATTGCCGTTAAGACCGGCGGCGGACAAGAAAACACCTGCGTTCCCGTTGCCGGAAATGAGGTTGCGCGCTGCTGCCGTCGTTCCGCCGATCTGGTTGTTGTTCGAGACGTTAACCAGCGAAATGCCGTGTTGCGAGTTGCCGAGCGCCGCGGTGCCGGTCGCGTTCGTGCCGATAAAGTTGCCTTGTATGATATTTCCGCTTGCAGAACCGCCGAGCGAATCGAGCGAGATGCCGATATTATTGTTGCCGGAGATAAGATTGCACGCGCCCGTGCAGGAACTGCCCGGCGTCGTCCCGGTCGTGCCGCCGATGATGTTGTTATTTGACGCGGAAAGGAAAATGCCGTTCTGACCGTTGCCGAGATCGGCGGTTCCGGCGGGGTTCGTGCCGAGATAATTTCCTTCGATGACGTTATTATCGCCTGCGAGTAAAATGCCGCTGCCGCCAAAACGATTGATGACGAGAAAGCGAACGCTGCTGCGCCCTGCCGCGCCGTTCAAGCTCAACCCCGACCCGGACAGGCCGTTTCCGTTGATCTCGACTCGCGTCGCGCCGCCCGTACGCCCGTCAATGATGACGGGAGCTGTGATAACCGGCAACGCGCTTGTCGGCGTAAGTGTCGGCGTGCCCGTTCCGATGTCGAAATTGATAGTGTCGAGCGAGGCGGTTGAGTTCGCGGCGTTGATGGCTTCGCGCAGAGTGCAATCTTGATTGCCGCCGCCGGTGCCGAGCTGCGAGCATTCGTTGTCGTTGGTGTCGGCAATCGAGTTAACGATCAAAGTGTTGAACGAGTCATCGTTGATAATGGAAATCGTCGCCGCGCTCTGCAAACCGAGCGCGCTGCCGTTTGTCGAATTCCAGAGCGTCAAATTAATCGTTTCCGGCGACTCCGCCAATGTGTCGTCACTAATCGTGACGTCGAAGGTTTTGGTCGTTTCGCCGTCGGCAAAGCAGAGCGTGCCGGAAGCAAGCGTGTAATCGGAACCGGCGGTCGCCGTGCCGTCGGCGGTCGTGTAATCCACACACGCCGCGCCGGTCGAGCCGTTTGCGCGATTGACGATCACAGCAACAATTCCCGCGCTCTCGACTGTTTGATAAGTCGCCGAGCTGAAAACGAATGTTCCCGGATTTGACGTCAGCAAAACAGCGTTGGAGAATTCGGAAGTGTCGCCGGTTGCCGTGTTTGTCGCGGTCGCGCTTGTAAAAGGTTTGCCTGCGATGTTCGAGTAATTGTACGAAATGGTCGCGTCGCCGTTTGCGTCGGTCGTTACGCTTTGCGTGCCGACGAAAATTTGACCTTCGCCGCTGCCGGACGGATCAGCGTTTTCGCTGACGTAAAAATCAATGTTGAACTGCGCGTTGGCGAGACTGTTGAGCGTGCCCGCGACTGTAATCGTTCCGCCGGATTCGCTGACGCCGGAGAGAATCGGATAGTTCTGGCGATTGTTCGCGCCCGTGTCGGCATCGAGCGTGTCGTTGGCAAGCGGCGACGTTTTTGTTCCGCCGCCGTCGCTCAAGCTGATTCCGAGACCGTTGTTCAGGTAAATCGAATTGCCGCGAATCGAATTGTTCGCGCCCGCTGCCGGAGTTCCGCCATTATTAGCCGAACCGAGCCGCACGCCCGCTCCTCTATTAAATGCGATAACATTGGCTGCGCCAGCTGCCGTGCCGCCGATAATGTTATTGTTCGCGCCGTTGGAAAGCGAGATGCCGCCGACTGCATCGATCGCGGAGCCATTGCCCTTTCCGTTTCCCAGATCGAGCGTGCCCGTTAAATCAGTGCCGATAAAATTGCCTTGAATAGTCACATTACTCGCCGCGCCGAAATTACTGGCGGTTTGGATGATGCCCGCGGTATTGTTGCCGGAAATGACATTGCCCGCGCCCGCATTTGTTCCGCCGATGGTAATGTTATTGACTGCGGCGAAAAACTGTATGCCGCTGCCGTTTGCGACGACGCCGGTTCCCGCCGAGTTGGTGCCGATGAAATTGCCTTGAACGATTGTGCCGGTTGAACCGCCGCCGTTAATAAAAATGCCCGTGCCGTTGCCGGAAATAAGATTGCGCGCCGCTGCCGTTGCGCCGCCGATTTGATTGTTAGAAGCTGAATTGAAGGTGCGGATGCCCGTATTGTTGCCGCGCCCGATTGTTCCGGTTACGTCCGTGCCGATGAAATTTCCCTGAATGATATTTCCGCTCGAGCTGACGCCCTGTGATTCTAAATAAATGCCGTAGGCGCCGTTGCCCGAGATGAGATTGCAGGCGCCCGTGCAGGAACCGCCCGGCGTAGTTCCGGTCGTGCCGCCGATAGTACTGTTCTGCGACGAAACGACGTGAATGCCGCTGGCTGAATTGCCAAAGCCCGCGGTTGCCGCGCCGTCGGCGTTCGTGCCGATAAAATTGCCTTCGATAAGGTTGTTATTGCTGGTATTTAAATAAATTCCGCTGCCGCTGAAACGGTTAATGACGAGTCGCCGAATAGTATTGCCGCTGCCGTCAACGAACAGCCCGCTCGTATTTCCCGCGCCGCTGCCGTTAAGCTCGACGCGCGTCGCGCCGCCCGCGCTGCCGTCAATCGTGACGGGATTATTGAGCGCCGGCAAACCGCTCGTGAGCGTAATGGTCGGCGTGCCTGTGCCGAGATTAAAGGTAATAGCGTCGAGAGCCGCGGTCGCGTTGGCGGCGTTGATTGCTTCTCTGAGCGTGCAGCCGCCTGCGCCGGTCGTGCAGGAACCGTCATCAGTATCGGCGTTGCTGTTGACAATAAAAGTCGCCGATTGTGCCTGAGCAGCGGCAAAACAAACAAAAAAGATTAAACACCAAATCGACAGCAAACGTGCCGTCCGCGATACTGATAATTTTTTATTCATACAATTTCCTTCTTTATTCGATTTCGTAGTTTTATCGGCTACAACACTTTTATCGTTTTTTTTGAGTAAAACCGCTCAATCTCTCGCAACTTTTTTTACTGCCTGATGATCCGGCGCAGTTCGGACAAATCTTCCTTCAACACGTAAGCGCACGCGCCCGCCGCGTGCGCAGCGTCGCGCAGTTCGATTTCGTCGTAAACGGTCAGCGCGACGATTCGCGCCTTTGTCCAGTGTTTTTTTATCTACGTGATGTCGGCGATGCCGTCGGTGTTATTGATTTCCAGATTGAGCAAGACCCAATCAGGCGGCGCGGGCAGACAATAAGCGCGCAACGCCTGCGCCGCGTCGTCGCATTCGCAGATTTCGTGGTTGAAATCACCGACGAAATTGCGAATCACGCGGCGCATCGGGACGCTGTTTTCGATAATCAGAACAATCATTTTTCGCTAGTTTTATTTCGGGCAATTTGCCGGGGCGGCGTAAATGATTATGAGGAAACGAATGCTCGCGCGGTATCGTCTTGATTGTGTAATTTTGCTGGTTACTATTGGGGATGAAAGGTAGTCAATATTAACTACCCGAATGTTTTCAAGGAAGAATAAAGAGAAAAGAAACTATAAATCGGCTTTGCGTTCGAGGGCGAATTTCATCAGCGCGTGACTGCCGCGCAAATCCAATTTAAGCGCGATGTTGGCTCGGTGCGTGCTGACGGTGTGCGGGCTAATGCCGATTTCGCGGGCGATTTCCTTGCTGGTTTTATATTCCGAAAGCAGTTTGAGAACATGTCTTTCGGTCGGCGAAAGCTGATTGAGCGTTGAGACAATCGGCGCGGTGCGGACTCGATTGATTAAAAAACCGGAAAGCGTCGGGCTGATATAAGTTCCGCCCGCGACGACCGCTTTCAAACACGCGATTACATCGGTGACGGCATTATCCTTGAGCAGATAGCCTTTCGCGCCGGTTTCCAATGCTTCATTGAGATATTCCTCTTCGCTGTGAAACGTCAGAAAAACGACGATTATATTTAATGCGCGCCGTTTTATCTCGTGAGCGACGCCAAAACCGTCGAGCGCGGGCATATCAACGTCGAGAATGACGATCTGCGGCTGGTGAATTTCGATTAAATCGAGCGCGGTTTGCCCGTCGCCGGCTTCCGCAGCGACGCGAAAACTGCTTTCGAGTTCGATTGCCTGCCGCAGTCCGCTCCGCACGAGCGGATGATCGTCGGCGATAATGATTTTAATTTCGGCAGTCGTCGCGCGTTCGTTCAAATCCATATTGAGTGATATTTTCAGCCAATCGGCAGTCGAATTTTAACCGTCGTGCCCTCGCCTTCCGCCGATTGGATTTCGGCGCTGCCGTCGAGCAGCCGGGCGCGTTCGACAACGCCGAGCAAACCGAATCCGCCTTTGTGATCTTCATCGCGCAGGGTTTTTTCCGCCGAAAATCCGACGCCGTTGTCGGCGATTTCGAGATTGATGACATCGCCCGTTCGCTCGATTAAAACGTCGGTGACGCTTGCTTTTGAATGACGCACGACGTTGTTCATCAATTCCTGCACGATGCGATATAGATTACTTTCGCCGTCTTTGTCGAGCAATCCGTTGATTTCGTCCACTTTCGTCCGCAGTTCGATGTCGTGCGCGTCACTTACTCGTTTGAGCATCGCTTTAATCGCTTTGGTCAGACCGAAACGGTCGAGCTGAATCGGACGCAAATCGTAAATCATCTCTTTCGCCTCGAACATCGCTTCGGACGCGGCGGCGGAAATTTCCTCCATTTGCTCGAAAGCGCGTTCCGCATCGTCGGGCGTCGCCAGACTCAAAACCGCTCGATTTTTGATAATCACTAAACTTTGACTCAAACCGTCGTGCAGTTCGCCAGCGATGCGGCTTCGTTCTCGCTCCTGCGATTCGATCAGCTGTCGCGCGAAATTTTCCTGCGTCCGTCGCGCACGTTCGACGTGCGCGACGCGTCTTTGATAAAAAACAACCACCAAACCGAACAATCCGACGATTGCCAATGTTAGAAACCAAACGGTTCGGTAAAACGGCGGCACGACCAGCACTTTAATGCTCGCACCCGTTTCGTTCCAAATGCCGTCCGAGTTGGCGGCGAGCACCGTAAACGAATATTCGCCCGGCGGCAGATGCGAATAATACGCGGCGCGTCGCGTGTCGGCTTCGACCCAATCAGAGTCCAAGCCGCTCAGGCGGTAACGAAACCGCACTTGTTCCGGCTTAATGAAACTTAAGCCCGTGTAATTTATCTGGATATTTTCGACATCGGGCGAGATTTCCAAAATCACTTTAGGCACGAAAGCCGGCGCGCCGTTCAGGGAAATTGATTCGATCAAAACCGGCGGCGCGAATTGATTTTTGCTGATTTTTTGAGGGTCAATGACGGCGACGCCGCCCTGCGTCGGAAACCAGAGTTTTCCGTCACGCGCTTTGATTCCGGCAGGCTGCTGTCCGCCGTTGCCTTCGGTTTCTAAAAGTCCGTCGGCTTTGCCGTAAGCGATCGACTCGATGCGCGTGATTAATCCGTCAGCAAAATCGTTTAGCTGTTGTTTTGAAACGCGGTAAATGCCGCGATTCGAATTCATCCACAAATTGCCGCTGTCTTCGAGAATCTGAAAAACACCGTCGTTGAAAAGCCCGTTAGAAGTATTGTAAACGGTGAATTTCCCTTCTTTAAGACGCGTCAAACCGCCGTCGTAACTGCCGATCCAAAAAATTCCGTCCGCATCTTCGTAAAGCGAGCGAATTTGATTGCTCGCCAACCCGTCAGAAGTCGTCCACGATTGAAATTCGCCGTTTTCAAATTTGGATAAACCGCCGTATGTGCCGAACCAGAGCGCGCCGTTTTTTGATTCGTGAATAACTTTGATGTTATTGCTGACCAGATTATCCGCCGTCGTCAAACGCATTACGATGTCGTTTTGATAACGAAACAAACCCGTTGTCGAAGCAAACCACAACGCGCCGTTTGCGTCCTCGTGAATGTCGGCGATTGACAAGTCGCCTAATTTTTCGGTGAAATCGATAAATACGCCGTTTTCCAGATAATACGCGCCGTTCCAGAAACCGAACCACAAACGCCCGGAGCGATCCTGCGCGATTGCCGTCGCCAATCTCGAAAAAGGCTTTTCGTCATCGCTGGCGCGGCTGAATCGGTTGTCGTGAAAGCGCGTCAAGCCGCCGCCGCCGAGCCAGATGTCGCCCGCTTTGTCCTCGAAAATCGGATGCACGATGTTCGCCGCCAAACCGTTGCGCGTGGTGTAAAAAGCGACCGTATTGCGGCTGACGCGATTTAGTCCGCGGTAAAGCGTTCCGAGCCAGATGTTGCCTTCGCGATCTTCGTAAACGCTTGTCGTAGAATTATCGGAAATCCCGTCTTCGACGGCGAGCCGACTTATTTTCCCATCCGCTGAAACAATAACCGCGCCGCCGTTGCTCGCCGCCCATAAATTTCCGTCACGGTCTTCGGTTCGCGGCGCGATAATGCCGCTCGGCAATCCGTCTTTTTCAGTCAGAGCAGTTAAACGATTGTTCTCGAATTTCAATAAACCGGCTTTGGGAGTTCCAATCCAGAGTCGTCCGCGGCTATCTTCGTAAAAAGGATTTCTAACTGCTTTCTGTCCTTCTCCCGGCAAGTCGAATCGGCTTATCCGCCCGTTTTGCAGGCGCGTCAGCGTTTGTTCCGTAATGTGAAAAAACGCGCCCGATTTGCTCCAGAATAAGAAGCTTTCCGCTGTTTCTCCGGCAATCGGCGTGAAAGCGATGAATTCGGCTCCGTTCCATTCGACAATTCCCTTTTCAGTGACCGCCACGAGTCTGCCCGCCGGATTCAGAGTCATTTTCCAAAGCGGTTTGGTTTGCGCGTTTCCGGCTATCGCGTAAGTTTGAAAAATACCGTCATGATACCTGATGATGCCGCTTTCTTCGGTTCCGATCCATAAATCGCCGGCGGCGTCCTCGACTATTTTCGTCAACCGGTTGCTGACCATGCCGGGCGAATTATTTTTATTGAAAACCGTAAATTTTACGCCGTCATACCGCACTAAGCCGTCGAGTGTCGCCAGCCACAAATAACCGTCTCGCGTCTGCACAATCGAATGTATCGTATTCTGCGGCAAGCCGTCGTCGATCATCCACGATTTGATTTGATATTGCGCGCGCGAAGATGTCACCGAAACCAGCAAAATGCAGAAGGCGGTCAGTAGCAGAAACAAGAAACTTCTTTTGCAGCCGAGTAATGTGCGCATCTACCGGAAAATTTTAACCGAGTGAAAAATTAAGGCTCAGTAGCAACAATCAAATTATATTCAAGGGGAACTAATTTACAAAACAAATTTGCCTGCTGAATGTAAGCAACAGTTGCCATGGGCTTTCGTTATTTGCAATCACCGGAGGATTTGCTCTTTCCCTTAAATATATTTTTAATCAAGAACACTTAGGTCAATGAGCGAATCCAGCCGCCATCCACCGGAATCGATGTGCCGGTAATGTAGCTTGCTCGTTCGGAGACGAGAAAAGCAGCGAGCGCAGCAAACTCGCGCGGTTCGCCCAATCGTTTCATCGGAATTTCCGCTTCCCATTTGGCGCGGGCTTCCGCTTCGCTGATGCTTTCTCTTGCTGATGCTGCCCGCGCTAGCTCTTCCATCCGTTCGGTGCGCGTATAACCCGGCAAAATGTTATTAACGGTGATGCCGTCGGTCGCCACCTCATTAGCCAAAGTTCGGGCGAATCCAGTCACCGCCGCGCGCAGGCTGTTCGATAACATCAGGTTGTCTACGGGCTGTTTGACGGTGATCGAAGTAATGTTCAAAATCCGTCCCCATCGGCGTTCTTTCATTCCGGGCAGCACCGCTCTGGTTAATTCCAAAACGCTGTTGAGCGTCAGACGCGTTGCCGATTCCCACATCTCGCGGCTCAAGCTCTCAAATTGTCCGGCAGGCGGACCGCCCGCGTTGGTCACAAGAATATCAATCCGCCCGAATTTTTCGTTGCCCGATTGAACAGCTCGCGCTATATCTTCGGCATTTGAAACATCTGCGGCGACGGGCAAAACAGATACGCCGTATGTTTCAGCGATTTCCTTAGCAGCGAGTTTGAGATTTTTGGCGTTGCGCGCACATAGTACCAACGACGCGCGTTCGCGGGCGAGTTCTTCGGCGACGGCGCGTCCCAAGCCTTTGCTTGCCGCCGCAACGAACGCTACTTTTCCTTCGATTCCCAAATCCATAACTATTTCTGCCTCAAATAATCGTCCGTTTTTTCGAGCCAATCCTGCCGCGGCGGGCTGAAAATGTCTACGTCGAGCGTGTCTTCAAGCGCCTCGGCTTTGTGCGGAACGTTTGAAGGAATGTGCAGTACTTCGCCGGCATGCACGTCCAACACTTCGGACTCGTCATCACCGATCCAGAAACGCAGCGCGCCTTCGAGAATATAAGTTAATTGTTCATTATCGTGCGAGTGGCGCGGGACGATTGCGCCTTTTTTGAGGTAGACGTGCGCCAGCATCATCCGGTCGCCGGTAATAAGCCGCCGATCGAGCATATCGGTCACATTTTCTTTCGGCATATCGTCCCATCGATACCATTTTACGCTTTGTTGTTGTGCCATTCGATTCTCCTATATTTTTTAACGGCTATTTTGTTATGCTTTTAGCAACTATTTTGCTCTAGTTTCGAGAATGCGGCGCGATTCCGAAAAACGCTTTCTCAAATTATCGACCTTCGCGCCCGTGTAACCTTGTTCGAGACGTTTTTCGGCGATATCCATCCAGCGCAGCAGGTCTTGCGCTGACGCTTTTGCCGCCGCCGAATCTGAATTTCCGACGCGACCGAACCAAATTGGCGCAGTGTGCGCGAATGGATAACTGTCCGACATCGGAGGTCGGGTTGCGCCGCCGTAAATTCTAGCGGCGATCCAACCGCCGCCCGGAGCGTTTATTTTCCCCGCAAATGTTTTGCGTCCCGCTTCGTTCAAACCCTGACCACTCCAGGCGACTTTTCCGTTAACGAGAATTTCAATTTTTTCAACCGGCGCGGACGACGCGGCTTCTATTTTCCAGTCGATTGATTGATTTGCCGCCGCATTAATGGTTCCGCCCGCTTCCGCGCCGCCGGCGCTGAATTTGAGCAGCGGTCCGTTGGACACAAAACTGCGCCCGCGCCGGACGGCTTCGAGATAATTCGGCAGATTCATCGCGCCATCGGGCTTGGCATAGATGCGCGTCGCGCCGATTGCCATCGTGCGGTAAAAATTATGCATCGTGTCGCTTCCGGCGGACGGAGCGATTGGAATTCCGAGATTAAGCAACCGATACCACGCTTCGCTCGTGCCGAGTTCGTCGCTCCACAGACAGGTTACTTCGAGCGTGTCCACGTCACCCAAAACCGCGTCCGGCACGAGTTCGAGCGGCAAACCGTTCGGAGCGGCGTTTGCCGGAAACGGGTCTTTGGTCGAAACCGGATGCACGTAAGAATTAACGCCGCCGTGACTCCGTGCAAATTGCAGCGCCCCCGAGTTAGGCAAATCGATGTCATCATAAATCGGATAGCCGGGACCGGAATACCACGGGTGAAAAAGCGAATCTGCGCCGACGACGCCGACGTGTCCGAGAAAATGCGACCGGACTTCCTGCGCGAAAACAATCATCGGAAGCTCTGTGCGCCGCCAGTTCCACCATTCGGTGTCGATAAACCGTGTGTGCAGATTAGCAAGCTGCGGCGTTGATAAGTCGAGCGCCTCGCCGCGCATATCGAGAATAATGTCTTCGGGCGTTAAAAGATACGGTCCGCCGTAATTGAGATGCGAATGCAAATCCGCCGAATACCAGCCGTCCGCAGCCAAATTCCAAAGCGGCGCGGGCATCTCGATTTCAATTGTTTCCGCTTTGCCCTCGCGTATTTTGCGCTTTACGGTTTGCGCGACCGTGCCGAAACCGTGAGTCGCCAGCACGCTAACATCGCCCACAGGCATTTCCAATTCAATTACGCCGGGCGAATAGAAAAACACGTTTCCGTTTTGTCCGTCGAAACGCGCAACTCCCGATTCTGGCAGAACCGGATGTCCCTTGCCGTCAATGACAGTCAAACGAACGGGCAATAGATTAGTTTCCGCACCTACCCGCCGCGTTTTAATCAGGACGCGCGTTGTCGGCTCTCCCCAATTCCAAGAAAGGGGTGAAATGTCTTCGGGCGTTCCGCCCGTCGGCGCAGTTCGGTAAAGGTGAAAACGTTCGTTAGCATCAGCCTCAGCAAAATAAACGAATGAATTGTCGGGACTCCACGCAGGCATGAGCGGATATTTCGAATCTCTGGCAAGCTGAATTGCCGGACTTCCCTTAGTGTCCATCTGCCACAACTGCCAGCGATCCTGGGCGGGAAGATTAATGACAAAACTTCGCCCGTCGGGTTTAAGCGCCGAGCGCATTTGCGAAGCAATTCCCTCCGAATGCAGAACGCGTTTTGAGTTGTCGCGCAGATTAATAATCGAAACCGAATCGATCGAGCCGGCTTTTGAAATATATAAAAGCTGATTATCGTCGGGCAGAGGCTGCGGTTGAAGTTCCTGTCCGCGGTCAGAGGTTAAGCGTTTTTTCGCTCCTGTCGCCGTCTCGATGCGCCACAAATCCAAATCGCCGCTTTCCGCCGAACTGTAAAATACGTCGCGTCCGTCCGGGGAAAAAACCGGATCTAAATCAAGCGCGGGCGAATCAATCAGAACTTTCTCCCTGCCGTTTGCCGCGTCGATCAAAACAATGCTTGTATCTTTGGTGTCGTCTCTGACAAAAACAATTTGCCTGCCGTCGGGCGACCAAGCCGGACGCGAATCAATCGCGCCGCTTTTTGTCAGGCGTCTCGCTTCGCGCGTCTTCGTGTCCATCAGCCAGAGCCAGCCACGCGCAGCAATCGCCAAAGTTTTTCCGTCGGGTGAGACAGCCGGGTCGGTCGCTCCCTGATTGAGCGTCGGCAGGTTGTATCCTTCTAAGTAAACGTGATGCGAGACGTTCGCAATTTTCGGATAGCGGTTTGTCCACTGACCGAATACTTCGGCGGCGAAAAACAAAAGTAAAAACAAAAACAGGAAACGGCAGAAAAATTTCGACATTATCAAACCTCTCGGGCAACGCCGGCTGTTTGGATTTTTTAGCGTAACATTGCTAAAAACAATCATTAAAACAGGCGTTGAAATATTTTCTGCTTAAATATCACATAATATAAGTGCAGTTACAATTTCTTAGACACTTCAGAAAAGCTGTCAGAAAATTCGATTCGGTTATATTTCGTGATTCTGCAATAAATTGCCTTTTCAGGAAAAATAAAATTAACAAAATGTATAGCAAATTAGGTGTTAAGTCCAAAAGAGTTATGCATTTTACACCATCTCACTTTGGGACTAAACACATATTGAAGGCACTATCAAACTCAAAATGAATCGTACTTTAGACCCAAAACAAAAAATTGCTTTTCATCCTATAAAAGTTAAATCTCGCCGCCGATTAAAATTGAAAGTAAAAAAGCGGTTTTTAATCATTGTTTTCTTATGAGAAGTTGAAATTTATTTGAGCGGCGAAAAGCGTGACAGCCGCCAAAAGGCATACGTCCCGAGCAATCCGGTCGGTATCAGCAAAAGTAAAAACCCGACACCGCCGCGCCGCCGGATTTCAGCGTTTGTTTCTTCCCGAAATTGAAAACGCGGGATTTGGTCGTAATTCGCCGCCCGCAAAGTTTCGCGGCGCATCAGCTTCGGGACGAGGAAATTCTGCAAATCGTCGACGTGTTCGCGAATTTGCCGGACATAGGATTTTTGTCTCTGGACGGACGTTCCGGCGATGTCGTTTAAGGTTTCCAGCATCACGACGGCGGGCGACAAAACGCGGTAATTGGCGACGAGCGCGTTCTGCGCGGCGAGCTGCCGCTCGAATTGCTCGACTTCCGGCATCAGACGTTTCTGGCGTTCCTGCCGGATCGCGTAAAACCTCTGCGACGCCTGCGACTGCGTTAACCCGTCGGGCGGCGCGAGTTCCGGGTGATCGCCGTAATAACTCTTCAGCAGCTTTTCGCCTTCGGAACGAGTTTGATTGTCGGCTTCGCGCATTTTTGAAACGAATTCGAGCCTGGACGGAACGGGATGAATCGTCGTCGCCGCGACGTTCAGAAAACTCGGCACGATCACCGCGATTAAAACCCAAACGCCGCCTAAAACAATCGCGTTTGTTGCCGACGAAAACCCGAACGAATTAACTGTAATCGCCGCCGCAAACCAGAAAAGCGCGTAAAGCGTGATAGCCGCGACGAACAAACCGATTCTCGGAAGATTTTCCGAAGCAAACAAATTCACGCCGCTTAGAAGCAGACCGACGAGCGAAAACCCGGCGGCGCAGGCGAGAATCAGCAAAAGCCTGGTTAAAAATTTTCCGGCGACGATTTTGCGGGCGCTGACGGCGGCGTTCGCCATCGTCAAAGCGAGCGTTCCGTTCTCGCGTTCCGCCGACAGCAGATTGTAAGAAACGGCGAGAATCAAAAGCGGAAAAACGAACACCAGTACAAACGCCAGATCGAATTTTCCGGTCAAAAGCGCCAAAGGGTTGTCCTGTTCGTATTCCTGGAAAAGGTCGTTTTTTTCGGTCATTAAATTAACGCTCGTCGCATACGGATAAATATCCGATTGCCCGACGCTCAAAGCGGCGAGCGGCGCGGGCGGCAAAACGACGGGAACGCTTTTTCCGGTCGGAAGCAGCGCAGGCGGAATCAGCGACGGCATCGCTTTCGCGCCCGTTTCTAATTCCGAGGCTTCTGCGCGCTGTTTGTTTAATTCGTCGAAGCCTTTTCGTTCGAGTTCGGCGACCGAGTTTTTCCTTTCGTTCGCCCAAGCCGCGCCGTTATAAATTCCGCCCGCAACCAAAAAAAGAAGCAGCGCGGCGACGATCCATAAAATTTTATCCGCCGCGAGCAGCTTTAAATCGTGGCGCATTATTCGTGTCAGCATAAATTTTATATTTTGACGGCTGTCCAAGCCCGAAACCATAATCCTTGAAAATATTGGTGAATTTCGTCAAAACCGCTTTCACGCAGCAATTCGATTTCGCGCTCGGCAGAAACGCAATTGACATTTTCACTATTCATTTTGACCGCTTCGGCAATTATTTCTTCCGCTACGCCGTTTTTGCGAGCGTGATTTTGATAAGCATTCAACAGCCACTCAAATTCAGCCGGTTTTTTTTCTTTATCGAAACAGCCGTCAGCTAAGATCAATCTTGCGTTCGGTTTCAAACGGCGGTAAATTGCCTGTAAAAATCTCAATTTTTCCCCGTCATCGGGAAGAAAGTGCATTACCAAAAGCGCAGTCGCCGCGTCGAACTGCTTTTCTTTTACATCTTCAATTGTGCCGCGAATGAGCGAAACGCGCGCTTGCAATTTTTCTTTTTCGACATTCCGCGCGGCTAACGCGAGCATTTTTTCCGACGGATCAACGCCCGTAAATTCGGCATTAGGAAAAGCTTTGCCGAAAGTTGCCAATTCCTTTCCGCCGCCCGCGCCGACCACTAAAATTTTCGCTTTTTCCGGCAGATTTTCAGCCAGAATTATTTCAGAAAGCGCAAATAAATTGTCATAGCCGGGAATGAATTTTTTTACTAAATTGTCGTATTCATCGACCGGAACTGTTCTGTTCGGATCGTCAAAATCAATCCTTTTTTTCTGTTCTTTCATTTAATTCACCTTTATTTTATTGATTGCCAGCCACGCTAAACCGACCGCAAAAATCGTCCACAGCAAAAGCATCACGAGCGGCAAAATCTGTGTTCGCACAGCCCAAGCCGTGTCCGGAAGTTCGTATTGAAACTGCGGCATACTCGCCCATAAATTTTCGTTCGCCGTGTAATTCGTGTCGCCCGTGCGCGAGTTGTTCATATAGTCTTCGTTCAAAATGCGGTTTATGACACGGCGATAATCTTCGGCTTCCGAAGCAAAATGCCGGTGATGCGCAAAATCGGTTCCCGCCATATTCATCGAAACGGATTTGATCGCCAGAACGGGAGGGAAAATCGAACTCATATTAAGAAAGCGATTTTGATTTTCAAATGTTTCCCACAACGCTCCGTAGTGTTTGTCATAAACTCTGGCAGCGTACTCTTCGCCTTGATTGAGACTCCAGCCGGAAAAATTGATCGGCAAATCTTCGACTTTTTCGACGTTGTATTGTGCCAAAAGCTGTTTTTTGGCTTCTTCCGTGCGTTTATTGGCGGGATCATGCCCGTCTATTCCATCCTTCAAATCCCTACTCGTGTTTTCCCAAAACTCGGTGCTCGAAACCGCCGGATAAACTTTTTGCGCAATGTCCGCCGCCGCGCGGGGCACGAAAAGCCCGTTAAATATCCAGAAGCCGAAAAGGACGAGCAAAGCCATCTGCGCCGTTTTGAAATATGCCGACGCGGCGAGAGAAACAGCGAGAAAAATCGTGAAATAGAGCAGATACGAAACGACGATAACGGCAAAACGTCCGAAGCTCGAAGCGATCCCGTCGCGGCTGGTTCCGCTTGCGGCGAGAGCTAAAGCCGCCGTGCCGGTAATCGCCGCCGGAACGAGCAGCGCGGCAAGCGCGCACGCGATGCCGAGCGCCTTGCCGAAAGCCAGCGTTCTGCGGTCGATTCCGAGACTTAAAAGCTGCCGCAGCGTCCCGGATTCTCGCTCGCCGGCAAAAGCAGAAAACGCCAGCAGAATAATAAACAGCGGAATCAGCAGCTGTAAGACGATAACGGCGGTCAATTCGCCGAATCTCTGCACCACCGTCGAATCTTCAGCCGGACGATAGCGAAACGGATTTTGATAATGCGCCTCTAACCAGACCGCGACGCCGAGATAAGAATTTACGCCGTTATCGAGCAGCGACACCGGCGTTCTGGGCTTAAAAGCGTATTTCCCGAAATGCGCCGCCGAATGCGGATTTCTCGCGCCCTGATTCTGCCATTGCGACTCATCCGTTGTTTGTGCCGCCCGTTGTTCAGCCGTCGCCTTCCGGTAATGCGACCACCCGGCGATAAGCGTCGCGATGAGCAAAATCAAAACGAATGCTCCGACAAAGCGAAACCGCCCGTCGCGCCACATTTCCGTCAATTCTTTTCGTGCAATTTTGTAAATCATGTTTTTTTAACCGTTTAAATCATTCAGAATCTGAAGTTATAAGAAAATTTCGCAAATAGACTGCGGCTTTGCCGTACGAATCCGCTTTGTCTCTGTTCGTTCAAAGGCTCGATGCCGTTAAAAAGCGCGTCGCCGTAGCCGAAATACGCGGCGGTATTCGGTCGCGGCGTGTAGGCGTAAAGAAAACTTAAACCGATCCTTCTCTGCAATGTGTCGTAATCCACAATCGAGCGCGCCGAGTTAAAACGATTAAACTGGTAAATTGTGCGGTTGCGGTAGATGTCCTGAGCGAACAGGTTTTCACCACCGTTTTTGCTCTTCAAACCGCTTTTGAGCCACAGAAATTCAGAATTTAATTTACTGATCGGTCGCAGTGTGACGTTTAGCTCTCCGTTAAAAAGCTGCCCGATTGCCGGGCGCGCCGGGTCGAAATTCACGCCCGTGCCGGCATCGATTTTGCCCGAAAAAGCCAGCCGTTTGAAAGCGTTGACGGTAAATCTATTGATGTAGACGCGGGTCGTGTAGCCGCGCCCCAGAAAATTATCGCGGCGCGTCGAAAAATACGTGTAAAACGTGACACCGCGCGCGAATTCCAGATCAATTCCCGGATCGAAATACGATTCGTCGTAATTGCCGTTCTGATCCTTTAAAGCGAGCGCGACGACAAACGGGCGCGCCTTGACCCACCACGATTTTTCCTGCGGACGAAAGGCGCGGTAAACATAACCGTGGCTTCGGAAATAGCCCGTGCGGCGGATAAATCCCGTCTGCGCCCTGAAATTTCGTGCGGCTCCCGATTGAGTTGTGCCGATGCTCCACTTGCCGTCCTCGTAATTGTAGGCGAAATAATTCTGCGCGCCCTCGCGTTTGGTTCCGTCCGATTCCGTCGTTTTTGAATACGAAACCTGATACGCGAAAAGCTGTCTGCCTTCGCCGAAACGGATGCGCCCGTCGAATGTGCCGACCGTGTTTGACCCCGCCGCAAAACGCCTGTCGGTCAAAGAAAATCCGATGCTCGATTGACTGAAAACGTCGCGGCTGAGTCGCAGAATATTAAACTCCGCGTTTTTACCGAAATTTTCATCCGTCTGCGAAATGCGCAAGCCCGGCGCGTTATCCGAAGCCGAAAGAAATCCAATCGTATTTTTGCCGATTTTTCCCGTTAGTTTTACGCCCCAATCCGGGTCAACGATCTGGCGCGTGTCAATCACGCGCGGCGCGGCGGAATAAAACGGACGGAATATTTCCGCGCCTTCCTGAAAAAACGGGCGTCGTTCGGCAAAAAAGAGCGGAAAGCGTTGATTGACCGAAACCTGCGGCACGTCGTTTTCGATTTGCGAAAAATCGGGATTAACCGTCGCCGATAAAGTCAGATTCGGAGTGAGCGTGTAAGTCGCCGTAAAACTGACATCCAGTTTATTGACCGTGTTCAATCTCGCGCCCGCCGGAACGGTCAGATCTTCCTCGCGCGTGCCGTTATTCGACAGAGTTACATATGGAATCACGTCAAGAGTTCTGCCCGCGAAAATTCCGTCCAAACCCGCGGCGCTGCCCATCTGAATCAGCAAACTTTCTTTATCGGGCGAAATCAAAGTCCACGAAGTCTGTTCGTTTTTGCGGGCGATCCGGCGAAAAAGATGCAAGCCCCAACTTTTTTTATCATTGATCTGAAATCTCAAAGATTTAAACGGAATCGCCGCCTCGACCGCGAAGCCGTCGGACAAAAGCGTGCCTTTCGATTCCAAAATTCCGTCCCACGTCAAATCGCTTAAATTGCCTTCGGTAAAAATCCCGTCTTCCTGAATGCCGAGCGGATTAAAACGAAAAGCGTAACTGCGGCGGTCGTCAAAAGTGTCGAGCCAGACGGAAACGAAATCGTCCTGCGCAATCGCGTCGCGCTTGGAGACGGGCGCGCGAATCGCCGAAGCGTTTGAATCGTAAGCGCGAAAAGCGATGTAAAGAAATTCTCGATCAAACATCAAAAACGCTTCGGTGCGTTCTGTCGCTTTTGACAACCACTGCGGCTCGAATTGATTATTTAATTCGACTCGCGCCGCATTAGCCCATTCGCCATCCGACAAAAAGCCGTCAATTTTCGGCGCGGTTTCGACAAGGCTGATTTTCAGCGCACCGGACGGCGATGCGTCGTTCAGCCCGCTCGCGCCGACGCCCAAAAAAGCGATAAAAATCAGCCGAGCAAATAACCGAATAATCATAAAATCAATCCCAAACGAAACGCTCCGATTTTCCCAAGCCACAAACCGCGTTTACCGGAAATCCTAAAAACTGTGTCGAACAGCAAACTTCATTTCGCGTAACCGCGCTGTCCGACCGATTGCGTGATGCGCCCGAAATTAGACGGACTTGCTAGTAGTGAAACCATTTTCGCCCGGTCGCGCCGAAAGAACATGCGCCGCAGTTTGTTCGCGTTCGACGGTCGTGTAATTTTCCCAGCCTGCTGAGAGCGAGATTGGCAACGATCCCGACACAGTAAATGCCGATAAAGCTCAACCGTCCTTCAGCGCCCCATCTCCACGAATTCCTTTTTCGATATTTTCGCAATCATATTTTTATCTTTTATTCCGGGTTTTCTGCTCGCCGATATTCACCAGCGGCTCGCCTTTGGAAACGGGCGGCGTCGCCGTGAAATACATCACTACGCCCGCAAACGGCGCGCGGACTTCCTGCACGCGATTGCCGAAAAAGTCGGTGACATAACCGAGCAAATCGTTTTCCTTAATTTTCTGGTTTTTGGCGACCGCTGAATAAAAAAGCCCGTTCGCCGCAGCTCGCAAAGTCTGGTCGCGCGTGAAGAAGGTCTGATTTTTGAATTGAACGGGTTTTCCGGGCAGCATCTTTAATTCGCGCATCACGTTGAGCAGTCCGCGCTCGCTGCGGGCGACGTCTTCGGTTTGCGGCGCGCCGAGTTCGCCCGATTCGATGGCAATCGCCGATTTTCCGAGCAGCAAAGCCGCGTTTGTCGTGTAAGCCGCCAGATTGAACTCGACCGAACGACCGCGGGCGATTTTGACGAAATCAATGCCGGTCGCGAGCGCCATCCGCCGACTTTCTTCGATTGTTTCGCGGGTCGCCTTTTCGCTTTCGTAATACACGACATACGGGCGCAGCGCTTCGTTGTTGTCGCCCGAATGAACGTCGATGTAATAATCCGAACGGCGCATCAGTTTTTCCGTCAAAACGTAAGCGATTCGCTCGGAAATCGTGCCGTCCGCCTTGCCCGGAAAAACGCGGTTCAGGTTTTTGCCGTCCGCGCCGTAATACACATATCGTTTGAAAAACGCGGGCGGATTGGCGACGTGAACCAGAATGATCGTGCCGGACAATTGTTGCGAATTTATCTGCGAGCGAAGTTTTTGCAAAGCCAGAATCGGCGAGTATTCCGCGCCGTGTATACCGGCGGTGATCAAAAGTACTTTGCCGTCGCGCGCCGTGAAAAATCGAAACCGGAATTTGCGTTCCGTCGTCAACGCCTTTCGGCACTTCGACGAAACCTGTTGCTTTTTCGCCCGCTTTAACAGTGATATTTTCAAGCGTAAAATCCGGACGAGTTTGCGCGAAAGCGCTTGCCGCGACAACGGCTGAAAAAATTAACGCGCCGAACAACCGGCGAAATTTGCCGCCGCGCCGCATTATCGTGAATTCTTTTTGTGCCTGTTTTCTAATCATTTTTTTCCGTTTCCTGATGCTGCGCGATGGCTTGATCCAAAAATTCGGGCGTTAGATAAAATTCTCCGTCAAAGGTTTTGCGCGAACCTTTTTTAATGCATTCGTTCCAAAACGCGAGATGTTTTTTGTCGAGTTCATGATTCGACTTTTCGACCGGTTTACCGCCTTCGCCATTGAAAATCATCCAAAATGCGTAAATCTTGCCGTCGGTTTTGTCCGAGAAGACGGCTTCAAAATACATTTTTTCGCCTTCGAGAGTTTCGACCGCCGCTTCGCGTTCAGCACGCAAAAAGTTCATCCATTCGGCGAATTTCCGCTCTTTGCCCGCGACAATCTCAAAACGCAGCAAGCTTGCTTTGAGCGGGAATTTGAAAGTTGTTCGAGTTGCCTTTTTATCGCTGGAACTTTTCGTCGCGGCAGTTTGCGCGCCCGCGCTTTTCATCGAAATAAAAGTCGCGCCCGCTCCGATAAGCGCCGCAGTTAAAACGGCGGCAATCGTTTTAATCATAATTTCAGCCTCCTCTCAATCATTTTTGTTTCTTGCGCCGAAGTTTCAATTTCTGATTGCTGTCATTCGCGTCACTCTGTTTCTCGACATTGAGCGACGACCATAAATCGGAGCATCGGTTTAGCGTTGGTTGAAAATGCTCTGACCGCTTCAAAGCCGTTGACCCGGTTGAGCCATTCGCCGCGAGCGGTTTCGTAACCGGCTTGCTTGAGCAGATAGGTAAACGTCGCCCACGTTTGCGTGCAGGTGAGCGGCGAAACGTCGACAAAGTTTTGCCAATCGCCCGACCAGTCGAAACGCGACCACAGACCTTCGATAATCACGACGCGCCCGTTCGGGGCAAGCCAGTTTTTCCATTTGGCGAAAGTTTTTATCGGGTCGAGAAAATGACACGCGACCTGGCGGCAGACGATTAGATCGAACGAAGCGGGCGGAAAGAAATCGTCGGGCATCGTTTCCGCGTCTTCAATCAAACGCAAATCGAGACGCGGCAATTTCTCTTTCGCGTATTTGAGCATTTCGGGCGAAAAATCAACGCCCGTAACGACACAACCCCAGGCGTCGAGCAGCGCGGCGAAGCGTCCCGTGCCGACACCGATTTCGAGCGCGCGCAATGGCGTTTTGCCCAAAATCTCCAGAAAGTCCGATTTGTAAAGCGGCTCGGCTTCCGGCGGAATATCGTGTCCGGCGGCTTTCGCGTCGTAATCGCCGGCGACTTTGTCGTACCGGGCGCGGATTGTTTCGTTTGTTTTTAATTCGTCGTTACTCATTTATTTTTTCTTAAAAGCGGACGCGCGTGACGATTCCGAACGTGCGCGGGTCGCCCGGAATGGCGAGCGGCGACGGCGTTAAACCGACCAGAGCGCGGAAACCGGCGACGCGGTATTTGCGGTCAAACAGATTGCTTGCTAAAAACGAAACGTCGAATCGTTTGCGTTCAAAAGCGACGTTGGCGTTGACCAGATGCACTTCGGGTTGAAACAGAGTGTTGACGAAATCGAAAAACAAGCCGGAGCGGAAACTGTAGTCGGCGCGGACTCGCAGGCGATTGTTTTCATTCAAATCAAATCGCTGCTGCGCCGTCAAATTAACCGTCAATCTGGAAGCGTACGGCTGACGATTGCCGCCCACGTCAAAGCCGGTCAGAGGTTCCCGCAATTCTTTGAAAACCGCGTCGTTGTAGCCGACGCCGACGGTCAGTTCCAAACCTTTTACCGGATTAGCCGCGATTTCGAGTTCGCCGCCTACGCTGCGCGAACGCGGCGCGTTAACCGTCAACACCACGTTTCCGTTAAAAACCTGCGCCTGTTGATTTTTCCAGTCGAAATAAAACGCGGCGAGATTCGCCGTCAAACGACGATTGAAAAATGCCGATTTGAAGCCCGCTTCGTAATTCCAAGCGGTTTCCGGTTCGTATCGGAATCCGTGCGAACCGACAAAGACGTTATTGAAACTGCCACTTTTGTAACCGCGCGCCGCGGTCGCATAAGCCGAAAAGTTTTCGTCGAAAGCGTAGCGGATGGCAAAGCGCGGCGATAGATTGTTGAAAGTTGCGGCGTCGGTCGCCGTGCGCGGCGGCGCGAAAAAGAAAAACGGCAAATTGGGATTGTTAAAAAAACTGTAATCGAGCTTTTTGCGGTCGCGCGTCAGGCGCAATCCGGCGGTGACGAACAGTTTCGGAGTAACGGCGAAAGTTGCGTCGCCGAAAACGGAATTGGAATCGGTTCTGATAAGTCCGTCGGAATCTTCGCGGTAGCCTCTCGGAAAACCGAACGCGGGCATGCCTTGGGCGAGCGATACGAAATTAAAGTTGCGAAGATTTTCGCGGAAATAAAAATATCCGGCGACGTAGCGGATGCGCCCGGCTGTCGAGGACGCGACGCGAAACTCCTGCGTGAATTGATTCTGCCGGTAATCAAAACCTTGAAACAAAACGTTCGTCGTGCTGAAGTCGCTGCCGACGGCATCGAACGAGTTGCCGCGCCCCGCCGTAATCGAACTGAAAGTCGCCCGGTTAAAACGATACTCCGCTCTGCCGCTCACGCCGTAAACGCGGCGATCTTCGGCAAACGGCAGCAGCAGATTCACCCGCTGATTCGTTACCGTATCGAAATCGCCGTAAGCAAAGCGGGAGGTTTTATAAACCGAATAATCGCCGCGCAGCGTTATATCGAGCCGGTCGGTCGGCAGATAGAAAATTTGCAGCCGCCCGCCCGCGTTGCCCAAATCGTTGATACGCGAATCGTCAAAAACATTCCGCACCGTACCGTCGCGACGTGTGCCGGCAAATGTCAGCCGCGTGAAAAGTTTGTCTTTGATAATCGGCACATTGGCAGTGCCGCGAGCGGTAAAATAATTGTAGTTGCCGTAACGCAAGTCAATTTCGCCGGAAGCATCGTTCGTCGGCTGATTTGAAATAAAGTTGACCGCGCCGCCGAGCGCGCTGCGACCGTAAAGCGTGCCTTGCGGACCGCGCAGAACTTCGACGCGCTCCGTGTCCACGAGGTCGAGATTAAAACCGCCGTCGTTGCCGACAAAAACATCATCGATATAAACGCCGACGGACGGATCGGCATCGTTGATAATCGTTCCGATTCCGCGAATCGCGCCCGCGTCGCGATTCGGGCTGGCGTTCGCCGCCGTCACATTGATATTCGGCGTGGCTTGCAAAGCGTCAATCGTGCCGGTAAAAAGACGATCTTCGATTTCCCGGTTGGAAAACGGTCGCAAGCTGATCGGAACGTCCTGCAGATTTTCTTCCTGTCGCTGCGCCGTGACGGTAACGGCTTCGCTGACCGCGCCGACTTCGAGATTGAAATCGAGCACCGGGTTCGAATCGGTTATCTCGACATTTTCACGCACGAGGGCGCGAAAACCGCTTGCCTCGACGCGCAGCGTATAAACGCCCGGCGAAAGCTGTCCGAACGTGAATGTGCCGTCGTCGCAGCTCACCGCCTCGCGGCGTGTGCCGTTATCGCCCGTTAAAACCACATTTGCATTCGGCACAACCGCGCCCGCCGCGTCTCTGACCGTGCCGCTCAAGTTTGCCGACTGCGCCCAAATAGAGCCTGACAAAATACAAAAAATAGCGATAACATATAAAAGATAATTAATTTTTTTCATTCGAGTTCTTACAAAATTTTCTTGATTATTCGACTGTTTCAATCGCGCATATTTTCGAGATAAATTCTCTCCAGATCGGCGTGTCTAATCTCGTCGGTCGTCATCTCGGTCAAAGGTCTGCCGTGTTTCATAATCCCGACGCGCGTTACCGATTCTTTCGCCCGGAAAAGATCGTCCGTCGCCATTAAAACGGCGCAGCCCTGCGAGCTCAATTTTCTTAATAATTCGGAAAATTCGTTCGAGGCTTTCGGATCGAGCCCGGAGGTCGGCTCGTCGAGCAGCAGCGCACCGTCTTTTTCAGCGAGCGCGATACTGATGCCGACTTTTTGGCGCATTCCTTTCGAATAAGCGGAAACGCGTTTTTCCGCGGCTACCCTTTGCAAGCCGACTTCATCGAAAAAACGCAAGAAATCATCTCTCGGGTACTCGTCCTGTCCGGCAAGAGCCGAGAAGTATTCGAGATTTTCCAAGCCCGACAGATTTTTATAAAGATTGACCTGTTCGGGAATGTAAGCGAAATATTTTTTTGTTTCGAGCGGTTTTTCCGTGACATCCAAGCCGTTGATCAAAGCCTTGCCGCTGTCGGGCTGGATAAAATTTAGAAAAAGATTGATGGTCGTCGTTTTCCCTGCGCCGTTCGCGCCCAATAAGCAGTAAACTTCGTTCGCTTCGATATTTAAATTAAGTGCGGTGTTTCCGTTGTAGTTCTTTGACAGTTCCATAGCCTTCAGCATTAAATGAACATCTCCCGTTGTTGATTTTTGTCTTTTGACCGAAACGAAATGGGTTGAATTTGACAGTCTAGCGAATTGAGGGAAACTTAAAATAAGTTTTTAATAAACGGACTGACAATGAGCGTGAGCGAATTTATTTGTTAAACGAACGATACGGCGCCGAACGCGCGGATTACGATTTGCAAGGGAAAGGCGCGTTTCTTCGCCTTAATTTAGCGGCTAAAAATTTTCTTTGCCGCGATCAAGTCGCCGGGCAGACGGCGCAGGCGCGGCACAAGCGGCGGTTGAGCAGATGCGCGCCGGAAATTAAAATCGCCCCGGCGATCAGGAAAACGACTTTGAGCGTGAAATTTTCTTCAAACAAAAAATGCGTCAGAACGATCAACCCGATTCCCGCCGCCGCCAGAAAAATCGCCCGCAATCTGCCGTGTTCTCTAAAATACGCGGGCAGTAAAGCTAACGCGGCGAGGATGACGGATACGCCGATAAAGACGCGCTCGGTCGTTTCGCTGAGTAGAAAAGTCAAGCCGACGAGCGGCAGCGCGCCGATTAAAAAAGGCAGCGCCAGACAGTGAATTGCGCATACCCACGAAGCGGTCACGCCTGCCCGGTCGAGCCATTTTCCGATTTGTTCAGACATAAAATTCTCTCCTCAAAAAGATTAAAATGTCGCAGCCGATTTTTCGCGTCAAACGACAATCCGTCAGAGTATCAAAATCTAAAAACCGGCGAGAGAACTTTTCAATTAACCGTCCGTTTTCGTTGTTAAAAGGTCGTCCGGCGGGCGCGGGCAGAGTTTTTTCTTTAGACTAATCAGAAACCAGATCAAAGAAGAATTCGATAAATAAAGAAAAAGGCGAATCGGAAAATATCCGATTCGCCTTTTTGATTTTGATTACAAAAATCTGATTTACATAAATCCGCACCATGGTCAGAAACGACAGTCTGTGTTTGAAATTTAGATGTTTGAAATTAATTGAACCGCTGCAAATTCATAGATTTCTTTTTAGATTTTTTTGACGATTTTTTGCCTTTCTATTAAAGAATTTAGGAGGTGCGTCTTTCATTATATTAAAAGTTTCCAGGCAGCAATTTTACGGGCGTATAACACTCTGAAACTTTTTTTTGAGGTAAATTAAGGTGTGAATTAATTAATTTCGCCGTTTTTGCAATTGTCCATGATTTGCCGGACCTTATTGCTTATCGTCTCCGGTGTGTAGGGCTTCTGTATAAAATTAGTATTAGCTTCAATAACACCGTGACGTATAACTGCATCGTCCGTATACCCTGAAGTGAAGAGAACTTTCAAGTTCGGAAATTTCATCGTTAATTTTTCCGCCAGTTCGCGCCCGCCCATTTGCGGCATAACCACATCGGTCAGCAACAAATCGAAGTTGAAATCTCCCGTTTCACAGATTGAGAGCGCCTCGGCTCCGTTTTCCGCTTCTATCACCTTGTAGCCGCATGTTTTAAGAATATCCTTTGCCAAATTACGAACCATTTCTTCGTCTTCAACCAGCAGAATCGTTTCCGTTCCCTCCGGCATTGCAGGATGAGTATCGATGGTCTTCAGCTCGGTAAATTCGTCTGTTACACGCGGAACATAAATTTTAAAGGTTGTTCCGATTCCCGCCTCGCTATAAACCTCAATACTACCGCCCGATTGTTTAACAATTCCGTAAACGGTGGCTAATCCGAGCCCGGTTCCTTGACCGACTTCTTTTGTCGTAAAAAACGGCTCGAAAATATGTTTTTTATCTTCATCACTGATACCGTCACCGGTATCAGTAACTGCTACCATAATGTAGGCGCCGGGGAGAACTCCCTGATGCTTACCGGCATATAAAGGTTCCAGAAAGACGTTGGCTGTTTCAATTGTCAGCTTTCCTCCCCGAGGCATCGCATCACGGGCATTAATCGCCAGATTCATAATGATCTGTGAAAACTGCCCCGGATCGACTTTAACGCGACCAATCTTTGAATTTAGCGCGGTGTTCAATTGAATGTCTTCACCGATCAGCCGGCGCAGAATTTTAATCGTGTCTGTTACAACATCATTAATATCCAGCACAAGAGGCTTCAAAACCTGCTGGCGGCTGAAAGCTAAAAGTTGATGAGTCAGGGAGGCAGAACGATCCCCGGCATTTTTGATCTCTTCGATATTACGGCGCAGCGGATCATCCTGAGTCATCCGCCTCAGCGTCAGATCGCTGTAACCATTGATAGCGGTGAGCATATTATTAAAATCATGAGCGATGCCGCCCGCCAGCAATCCGACCGATTCCAGCCTTTGCGATTGACGAAGTTGTTCTTCCAAAACTTTGGTTTCGGTAATATCCAGCATTACTCCCTGCCATCCGGTTCTGTTTCCACGCTCATCCGAAACAAAACGTCCTCGATCCTGCAACCAATGAATCGTCCCGTTCTTGGCAAAAATGCGATATTCTATATCCGTATCGAGATCTTGCCGCATAGCAGTTTCGGTCAGACGAAGAACATGGTCTCTGTCTTCCGGGTGAATAAGACTTATCCACATATCAGGTCGGCTAAACCATTCTTCGGCGGCATATCCGAACTTGGCTATATTCGGACTGACATAAATCGTTGAATACGGAGGATTCGGTTTGGCGAGATAAACAACAGCGGGAGATGATTCAACCAGGCTTCGATATTTAGACTCGGCTTGAAGAAGTGCTTCTTCAGCTATTTTGCGCTCGCTGACATTGACATGCATGACAACCACGCCGGCTGATGCGTCCGCTTGAAGCGGCGACACCGTCAACCGAAACCATCTTTTCTCCCTGGGAGAATGACACGGATATTCAAGCTCGAAATGATTTGATTCGCCGGAAAGAACACACCTGATACCTTCAGCAGTTTGTTTTGCCTCTTTGTCCTTACTTCTATCACACACATCAAGATAGTTACTTTCGATGCCAAAATTATCGCCGCTGAAATTATTCTCAAGAGCATATTGCCGCCATGGTTCATTAACGTCGAGGATATTTCCGTCGCCGCCGAGCAGGCAGATATGTGCCGGCAGCGCATCGAGAATAGCCGCCTGTCTTTCTGAAAACTGACGCTGTCTGACCTCGCTCTCTTGCAACGCTTTTTCAGCCCGTTTCCTCTCAGTGATGTCGTGCGCCATTCCGCGCACAATCGGATGGACAACTCCTTCGGTGCGGACCGTATTGCAGTATTCCCAAATTAGCCGCTCTCCGGTTCTCGTCTCAACGGACATCACTCCCATGGCAATGCCGTCACTCAGAATTTTCTTAATGTAGTCGTCAAACTCACCGGCAGAATCTGCGAAAAGCAGATCGCGGATGTTTTTATTTAAGAGAGCCTTTTGATCGTAACCTAACAATTTTACAGCTGTCAGGTTAACCGAAAGCAGGCGACCTTCTAAATCGTGCGTGCAGATCAAATCCTGGCTGTGCTCGACCAGATCGCGATACCGATCCTCGCTTTCACGCAGCGCCGCTTCCACCTGGCGTCGGGTGTGCCGGTTCTGCGCTTCCTGCACTTCCCGTTCGACCGCTGCCGACAGCCGCACCAGATTATCTTTCATCAGGTAATCCTGCGCGCCGGCTATCATCGCTTCAACCGCGGTTTGTTCGCCGATTGTGCCGGAAATAATAATGAACGGAATATCTAAATCTGACTCCTGCAAAAGCGCGAGAGCGGCAAGAGCGTTAAATTGCGGCATTGTGTAGTCACAGAGGACAAGATCCCACTCTTTAGCTTCAAGCGCCGCCTTCATTTCTTTCGCCGTTTCTACCCGTTCAACGGTTACTTGATAATCTGCCTGCACTAAGTGGCGGGTAACTACTGCAACGTCCCGTTCCGAATCTTCTACATATAAAACTCGTAAGATTCTCATAATTTTTTTAAGTTAACTTTTTTTGTTTAAGGTGAAGATTCATTAACAACCAGCCAATACAATCCCAAACGCTTGGTCGCTTCCAGAAACTCCTCGAAACCGACCGGCTTTCGGACGTAGCTGTTAGCTCCCAGATCGTAGCTTTTGATCATGTCTTCCTGTTCGCTTGAGGAAGTAAAGATTACCACCGGCAGCCGTCTGGTGCTTTCATCGGCTCGGATCCGCTGCAGGACTTGCAGACCGTCTACTTTTGGTAATTTCAAATCGAGCAAAATCATTTTCGGCATCTCGGTCAGGTCACGCCCCGCGTAGGCTCCGGTGCCGAACAAATATTCCAGTGCTTCAACGCCGTCGCGCGTCACGACGACCTCGTTGGCGATATTATTTTGTTTCAGAGCTCGCAAGGTCAATACTTCATCTCTGGCATTATCTTCCACTAATAAAATCATATATTTATTCCTCTTCACAATTGTCTGAGCCGCAGAGCGTGAAATAGAACGCGGCTCCCTTCTCGATTTCCGCTTCAGCCCAGATGCGTCCCCCGTGGCGGTTAATAACGCGCTGGACTGTCGCCAATCCGATTCCTGTTCCGTCAAATTCCCTGGTCGTATGAAGACGCTGAAAGACGCCGAATAGTTTGTCGGCGTAAGCCATGTCGAATCCGGCTCCGTTATCGCGGACGAAATAATAAGTCTCGCCGTTATTCTGTTTCTGCTGCCCGAAACTAATTTCCGCCTGCTCTCTTTTGGAGGTAAATTTCCAGGCATTCCCGAGTAAATTGACGAGCATGATTTTGAGGAGGGGAGTATCACCGGAAGTCACCAGTCGCGGCTCGATTTTGACCGTTACTCGGCGCTGCGGCTCGCTTTTTTGCAGATCGTCTATGATCTTCCCGGCTAATTGACTGAGATCAACGTCTTTCCAGTTCATTTGGGTGCGAGACAGGCGAGCAAGCTGTAATACGTCATCAATCAATTGCGCCATCTCCTGGCTGGCTCCGCGCAATTCCTGCAAATAACTTTTACCTGCTTCATCCAGTTTATCCGCATAATCTTCCAGAAGAGCCTTGCTAAAACCATTGATATGTCTCAGTGGAGCGCGGAGATCGTGAGAAATCGAATAGGAAAAGGCTTCGAGTTCTTTGTTGGCGGCTTGGAGCTGGATTGTCCGGGCTTGAAGCTCGGCTGTCCGTTCCTGAACCCGTTCTTCAAGTTCTATATTAAGGCAGCGCACTTCTTTCTCCGCCCGCCTGCGTTCGGTGATGTCGCGGATGCTGCATTGAATGACAGAACGACTGCCTTCCACATAAACGTTACTGACAAATTCCACATCGCGCCGCCCTTTTGTTTTACTTTCAAGCGGCAGATCTTCATAACGGATATATTCGTTTTCCTGTAATTCACGAAAAGCGGCGCGACTGGCTTCCTCGTCCTTGAGAAGCCCGATCTCCCAAAGTTCTTTTCCTAAAAATTCATCTTTTGAGTAGCCGAGCAATTTGATCATAAATGAATTGACATCGGTGATTTTGCTGGTTACGGCATCAAGAATAAGAATTCCGTCCTGAGTCGATTCAAAAAGTCTTCGATAACGAATTTCAGACGTCTGCAAATCTTCAAGCGAACCGCTTGTAAAAATATCTTTTTCTTTTCTGATGCTCATTAAACAGTTCTCCTAAGTGGGGGGCAAAATATTGAGTAAGCTGTAGATACTGCACAATGCAGTTGACGTGTCGGAGTGCAGCGCTCTTATCCTATCAGACAAGCACTTAATTAGATATCTAAACTTCAAATATTTTTTTTAACTGCAAAACAAAAAGTGATTGATATTTCAAAAGTATGAGCATTAAGCTGAAATCCATTTGATTAAAATTTCCGGAATTATGAAAGTTGGAATCTACGCCCGCGCCTCGACGCAGGAACAGCAGACTCTGCCCCTTCAAATCAGAGATTTGCGCGAATACGCCAAACGGAAAAAATGGAAAATCGAAATCACCGACGTCGCTTCAGGCGCAAAAACGAGACCGGACCGCGAAGAGCTTTTGAAATTAGCAAGGCAGAGAAAGATTGATTGTGTTATTGTCCGGAGATTAGAACGATTTGGCAGAAGTCCGGCTGATCTGATTACAACGCTCGACGAGCTGAATTCTCTCGACGTCATTTCCGTTTCGTTAAACGAATCGCTCGATTTAACAACGCCCGTGAGGAAAGGCGCTGGCGGGAATGGTAGCTGTTTTCACCGTGTTTGAACGTTCTATCTTAAAAGAGCGAGTTGAGACTGGAGTCGCTGTAGCCAGACGGAAAGGCAAACTTCACGGCTGACAGAAAACAGCTTCGAATCAAAAAGACCGCGTTAAAAAACTTTTCGCCTAAGGCATAAGCAAGTCCGAAATCGCCAGACGATTAAAAGTCGGCAGAAGCTCTGTAATCAGGATGGTGAATGATAAATCTGACGATTAACTTATTTTGTCCGGTCAACCTTTATCGTTAAACATCAACGGCATTGAAAGTCTCGCCACGTTTGCCGAACACCGCTTACAGAAATTCAACGGAGTTTCGCAGATAACGTTTTAACTTTCACTTGAAAGAGTTCGAGTATCGTTTTAATAATCAAAAGCAAAAACTTATTTGGATTATTAAAATTACCTGCCGAATAATCCGCTCCAAATGAGTTTTGATATACTCAAAGCCTTCTTTATTTAACAATTTAATAAGAAACAGAGGCTTTTGCTACGGGTATATCTTCTCTTATGCCGAAATTAAACGCGCTGAATCCGGTTTGTGAATTAAGCAGATACCAGGTTCCGGTAGTCGGTCGGTAAACTGCCGCGTCATATAAACCGTCGCCGTCAAAATCTCCGGTCAAAGGGGTATCGCCCGCCGCGCCGAATTGAATCGCGCTGTAATTGCCGTTTTCCGATGAAAGCCTGTGCCATACTCCGGTCGAAGGTCGCCAGACGATAACGTCAGCTCGCCCGTCACCGTCAAAATCTCCGGGCGTGGGAATATCTTGGGCGACGCCGAAATTGAGAATTTGGATGCCGGAGGGCAACAATATGTACCAGCCGCCAGTCGAAGGACGATAGACAGCCGTGTCGGTTTTACCGTCGCCGTCATAATCAGCCGCCGCCGGAATATCGCCTCTCAAGCCGAAAGGAAACGCCGTAAAACTGTTTGTACTGCTGTTGATGCGATACCAGACTCCGTTTGATGGTCGAAAAACGGTCACGTCGGATCGTCCGTCGCCGTCGAAATCGCCCGTTACGGGAACGTCGCCGTTTCCTCCGAATGATACGGCTGTTAAAGCGCCGTTTGAGCTGTTTAAGATATACCAAACGCCGTTTGAAGGACGATAAACGGCGATGTCGGTTTTACCGTCACCATCGTAGTCGGCTGACGCCGGAACATCTCCGGGCTGTCCGAAACTGACGGAGGTATAGCCGGCATTGTTGGTCGGGGTATTGATATACCAAACGCCGTTTGAAGGACGAAAAACTCCGGAGTTGGCTCTTCCTTTGCCGTCGTAATCGGTCTGAACCGCTCGAACGATGATCGAATCGAAATTAGCGACGATGGACGAAACGGTATTGGTTTGCGGGTTGACCGAATTTGAATCCATCACCAGCCGAATTTTATGCTGTCCGGCAGTTAAATTAACCGCGCGGTAAACCGTCCGGTAATTTCCCCAGTTGCCGGTTGATTTAACGGTCAGCGCGCCGGTCGCGTTTTGCCCGTCGATCTCGACGTGAAATGTTCCGTTCGGAAATTCCGAAGCGTAGCGCACGCCGAGTTGAAAGCGTCCGGCAATCGGAACGGAAACTGTGTAGGAAAGCCACTCGCCCGCGCCGGTTTCCATTACCGTAAAACCGTTGGAAGCGGTCGAACGCGCTTGAATATCAACGCCTTCAACCGGTTGGCGGCGATAAACGGAACTCTCCGTCGAGCCGATGACTTCGTGATACGCGCGATTTTCGCCGCCGTTATCGAAGTTTTCCGCTTCGATAATTCCCGGAATTTTAGTCGGCGAAGAGCCGGGAAAAGGAGAGGTTTGCGTGGACGGTGTCGGTGTGACGGTTGGCGTCGGGGAAACAGAAGGAGTCGGAGTTACCGTAGGCGTTGGAGTTACCGTAGGCGTTGGAGTTACCGTAGGCGTCGGTGTCGGAGTGGGATTAGGATTACTCGCGCCGCCGGTCGTCATGCAATTGCGCGTGTCGCCGCCCAGCGTGCATCGTACTCTTTCAGTTAATAATGCCGCGTTGATTCCGGGATCGGCGGCGTCGGTGGCTTTGTTTTTGTAAGGCGAATCGGCGCGCAGAGCGAAATCACCGATATTACTTTCGCACGGATCGGACTGCCACGAATCGCCGCAGCGCCGGTATGCCTGCATATTTATTCCGGCGTATGTTTGCGGGTAATAATTATTGGCGGGATATAAAGCCGCGTTGTGCGAGCTTCGCATAGTAGGGAAAATATTGCCTTCGATTTTCCAGCTGCTTCCGAAAGCTCCGGTTTTGGCGTCGCAGCTACTGCGTGTCTGCGGATCGAACCATCTGGATGTGGCGATGTTCAAAGCCGAGATTCCTTCGCCGCAACTGTTTCCGAGTCCGTAGAGGTTGAGCGGAATTATCGAATTGGCGATTTGAAATCGCAGACTGCCGACCGAATTGAAAAGCATCGCTCTTTCACGTCCTTCATCGAGCGCGTCAATCGAATCGATCATCGAAACGTGCTTAATCTGAAAATCGTCAACGCCGTTCGTATAGATTCCCCACGTACGGCTTTCGCCCCATCTGCCAATGGTCATATCGTCGAACAAAACGTTGATTAATTTTATGTGCTGAGGTTTAAGCGTATCGAAACTGACCGCGCCCCAGGGAGCGTCTCGGACGACCGCGAAAGCGCCGTTAACGTGGGAAACGCGGTTGTTTTCAAAAACCATTTCTTCGCTGACCGCCCAAGGGCTTCCCTGATCTCCGTTCGGCACGTCGGCAGAAGACTTGAGTACAATCGCGCTGTATTGCGAGCGCTGCGCGTCCCAGTGATTGGAAAAAATCGAGCCTTCGACATACATACGCCGCGCGTTTTTGGTTTCGAAAGTGTTTTTCGCGTTAATCGTCGAGCCGACGCTGTTCGTATTGTTCGTTCTCCAATCCAGTCGTTTGGTGAAAACGCAGCGGCGAAATTCGATGTTGGTCGGAACCATTCCGTCAATCCGGTTATCCGAACCTCCATAAATTATGCTCTCGGAAGCCGCTTCAAAATACGTGTTGTTGTACACGTGCGCGCCGCGACCATCCAGACTGAATATCGCCTGACTGTCCTGAGCGCCGTAAGTTTTAATATTGCCGAGCCACGATGACAGAATCGAAACTTTGTAACCGTCGTTCAAGATGGCGTGGACGACCTGAACTTTGTCCGGCGGATTGACGACGCAATGTTCCAAAATGATTTTTGAAGGATTGTCTTCGGGAACGCTCTGACGGAAGGCTTCGCCGATTTCGAGAAGGTAATAATTGGCGATATAATCAGGCGATTCGGGAAACGGCTCGAACTTGACGCCGGAGAATCTGATTCTACTTGCGCGGTTTTTAATAGTTACCGGAATTTCGTTGTTATAAGTGCCGCGAAAAACCACCAAACCCGGTTGCTGCGGGCTGACGCGGACGGCTAAATCAGGCATGACGGAGCTTGAGCGAATCGTCACGAAATCCGAGAAATTGCGCGCGGGCAGTTCGATTCTTCCTTCCAAAATTGTTCCGGCTGGAATGACGATATGCTCACCGCCGATGCATTGATTGTAAGCGTTTAATAATTCGGTCAGGTTGCTCACGTTGAAAATCCGCGTCGGCGCCGGATGATTGGTGACGATGACGGAAACGACGCTTTCGTGAGATTGCCCGCCGCTGTTGGTCACGCGCAGTTTGAGTTGATAAGTTCCGGCTTTTAAGTAAGCGTGAGTCGCCGAAATCAAATCATTGGTTCGGTCGCCGTCGCCCCAAAACCATTCCGCCAGATTAACGCCCTGAGAAAGCTCGCCGTTGACTTCTAAAGTTTCGCCGGTGCGAACGCGAATAACAGTGCCGTTTTCCGCTTCATTGTCTCCTTTGATAACGGCTAGAGGCGCCGCCGCCGGATCGACAATCGTGATAACCGCCGGAGTGCTGCTGACGCCGTTCACATTTGCCGTCACGGTCACCCGACCCGCCGCCAAGCCGGTTATTTCGCCGATGTTGTTGGAATACCTGGAATTATTGTCTTCCGTGTCTCCTTCGACGTTTTTTCCGAGCGTAACCGCCGAAGAGCTGCCGGAAGTTACCGAATAACTGTAAACCCGATTCGGCACGAACTTGCCCGCAGAATCGAAAGCCGTCGCCGTGATGGTTCTGGTTTTCCCTTTATCGAGCCGAATCGTTTTCGGATAAATATGGACGGTCGTTTGCGCCGCCGCGTCAGCCGCGCAAGCCAGCGGCAAAAGCAAAAGAGCGAATAAAAAACCGATTTTACAGGAAATTAAGTTTTGTCGTGTCAGTTTTAGGCGTGTGTTTTTCATGTGAATATTTATTGACTCGGAAGGAGTGTTCAATTACTGGCAGGAAACTTTAATCTGAGCGAAAAAAGAGTTTCCTGCAGGAAATTTGGAAAGTAAATTGTTGTTGTTGAAAAAAGGATTGGCGGCTGTCTGCCCGTTAAATTTTTATCAAGCTGAAAGTTCGTATTTCAGAAAAGACAGCTTCAAAAAAAGAAGCGTGGCAGCAAATCAGTCAGCAAGCGTTGTGCCACTATAATTAAATATTTTTTTCGGTAATTTTCCAAGTTAAAAAACACGACAAAACGTTTCTTTTGCGTGCCGAATGCCCAATTATCGAGTTAGTCCGCCGGTTTTAATTTTGAGGCGATTGGCAGACATGGGGCGAAATGGGAAGGACTTTTTCGCGTCGCCGGTGACAGACGCAACAGATGAATTGGTTCGGACAATCGAGCAGGCGCTGAAATCGGAACTTCTTCAAATTAACTCGTTTTCAATTGATATATCATCAAAGGAAAGATAAAGCGTTCTTGAATTTTCAGTGTCAACATCGGAATTTTCTAGATTTTACCGCCTGCAAATGCTATCTTGATTTTCTACTGCGTAGTTCTTCTCTAACAAGTTCTACATCTCCTGGTTGACACAAGCAATATTTATGAAAGAAACAACTAAACGCAATACCGCATTAAGCGAAGTCAATATGCCGCTCGAACGCGATGTCTTTTTACGTACTTTGATCCGTGAATTGTCCGGCACTTTGCAGGATGTCGTCGGACTTGAAGAGGCTTCGGGATTCATCAGCGTCGTCGGTCAAAATATGGGCGAACAGATTGACCGCGATTATAAAGCAGCTCTTAACGTTTCCCGGCTTTCGCGCGAACAAGTGACCGACGTGCTGATTGATTTAAAACAGCGCATCAAAGGCGATTTTTATGTGATCGAAGAAACGGACGAGAAAATTGTTTTTGGCAATCACGTCTGCCCGTTTGAAGAAAAAGTCGTCGGTCGTCCGGCGATGTGTATGATGACTTCAAACGTTTTCGGCTCGATTGCCGCCGGAAATCTCGGTTATGCCAAAGTCGAAATACAAAAATCCATCGCTATGGGCGACGCGGGCTGCAAAGTGGCGATTTATCTCAAACCGACGGAAACGTCGGAAAATGTCAAAGGCAGAGAATATTTCAAGGGAGAATAAAGTTTGACTCCGGAACAGTTTTCAGAATTGGCTCAAATCCTGCCTGAACCGATGCTGTTGGTTTCAGTCAACGGCAGGATTTTGTCCGCCAACGCGCCGTTTTTAGAAATACTCGGAACTGATAAGAACACAATAATCGGAAAATCTCTTTTCGATTTTGCGGATTCATCGCAAGATAAAATTACCGAATATCTACAGAGCTGCGCCAAAACACGCCAAATGCTGTTCGGTTCGATTGATTTGCGCCGCGGCGACCGCGAAATTTCCGCTTACAGATGCGACGGCGTTCTCGCGCAGCCCGGTTCAAAGGATTCTGCTGCGCTGATTCTTTTGCGTCTCAAACCGAAAGAATCAGCCGGCAATAAATTCATTTGGCTGACGCAAAAGATAAACGAATTAAATAAAGAGCTGGTCGAACGCAAACGCAGCGAAATCGTTCTCAAAGACAGCGAAAGGCGTTTTCGCCAGCTTGCCGACGCGATGCCGCAAATGGTTTGGACGTCGCGACCGGACGGTTATCTGGATTATTATAACCGGCGCTGGTACGAGTTTACGGGTTTTCCCGAAGACGAATTCGGCGATGACAGCTGGGAAAAGATTTTGCATCCCGAAGATGTCAAAAACTGCGTTGAAACTTGGTACAGAGCGGTCGAGTCGGGCGCCGGTTATGAAATCGAATACCGCTTCAAAGATTACCGCACCGGAGATTATCGCTGGTTTTTAGGTCGCGCCGAGCCGGCGCGCGACGAAGACGGTCAAATTATTAAATGGTACGGAACCTGCACGGACATTAACGAACAGAAGCTGGCAATCATCGAGCGCGATACACTCTTGCAGAAGGAACAGACTGCCCGCGAAATCGCTGTCAACGCCAACAATCTGAAAGACGAATTTCTCGCCACTGTTTCTCACGAATTGCGAACTCCGCTCAATGCCATTCTCGGTTGGGCGAGCATCGCGCAAACGTCCAAATTCGACCCGGAAACAATCAATCGCGCGCTGGAAATCATCAGCCGCAACGCCAAATCGCAAAATCAGATAATCGAAGATATTTTGGATATATCCCGGATAATTACCGGAAAACTTATATTGAATATAGATACGGTCGCGCTTGTTTCGGTTATCGGCGCGGCGCTCGATTCTCTGCGTCCGGCGCTCAGCGCGAAGAATATCAGGTTAAAAACTTCTTTCGATACAAAGGCTGAGATAATTTCGGGAGATCCCAACCGCTTGCAGCAAATCGTCTGGAATCTGGTGTCGAACGCGGTAAAATTTACGCATCCCGAAGGCGAAATCGAAGTTTTTTTAAAGCGCGCCGGAAGTTACGCGGAAATCATCGTTCGCGATACGGGCGATGGCATCAGCCCCGATTTTTTGCCGTATGTCTTTGATCGTTTCCGGCAGGCGGACGGAACGTCGAAAAGACAATACGGCGGTTTGGGTTTGGGTTTGGCGATTGTCCGCCAGTTAGTCGAACTTCACGGCGGCAGCATTTACGCCGACAGCGGAGGTCTCGGATTGGGAGCGACCTTTACGGTCAAACTGCCGCTTGCAGCCAGGCGGGTTGAAACCGCCGAATCCGTATTATTATCGAGAAAAACCGTCAGCGGCAAAACTTCAGACATTCCCGAAGCAGCGCTCGCCGGGATAAAGGTTTTGGTCGTGGACGACGAAGCCGATGCCAGAGAACTTCTAAAAGTGATGCTTTGCCGGTATGGAGCAGAAGTCGTGACAGTAGAATCGGTCGAACTCGCTCTAAATGCACTCGGCGAAAATATGCCGCACGTATTGGTCAGCGATATCGGAATGCCGGTCTGTGACGGGTATGAACTTATCAGGCGGATTAGAAATTCAGAGCCGACTGTCGCTCTGCCGACTGTCGCATTAACCGCATACGCCAGAAAGGACGACCGCACTCGCGCTTTGTCGGCAGGATTTGATGATTATCTCGCAAAGCCGGTCGATACGGCTGAATTAATCAAAATCGTTGCCCGCCTCAGCGACAAATCATAAAATAATCAAATCCTAAAATAATAAAACGCTTTTCTTAAGTTATTTTTTTTATTACTCTCCAAAAACCATTTTTTGGACAAGCTGTTATTACACAGATGAAAAATATATAAAACCTTAGCGACATTTGGGACAACCGGCAGCACGCCCATTCAGCGTTTTCTTAAGTTTTATGGTCGCGACTGCTTACGTGATAACCATTCGACGATATTTAGCGAGAACAAACATAAAAAGTCCGTAGGAAACAAAACCGGCGGCAACGAGACCGAGCAGCCATGCGCCAAACGTCTGCTGTTCGACCGCGCGAAGCGCGCCGCCCAGCCCGCGGGTTTCGCCGGCGTCCGTTTGGTAAGCGGCAAGAACCAGAAAAAAGCCGATAATGCAAAAGATCACGCCGCGAGCCGCATATCCGAATCTGCCGAATCTCGTCGCCCATTTTTCCTCTGTTTGATTCATTTCACTTAAGAGAAGATTTTTACGAAATTCGGCGGTATATGACCTGTAAAATTGGTATAAACCGACGCCGATGATAATCGCCCCGACAATTCCGACCAGCCATTCACCGAAAGGCTGCGCGAGCAGTAACGCCGTCCAGCCTTGTTCCCGCGCGCTTTCCGTGCTTCGTGTTCCGAGAAAGATTTTAACGGCGGAAAACGCCAGCCCGGTATAAATCAAGCCGATAGCAGCAAAAGCTCCGCGGGAAACGATGCCTTTTGCTGTCGAGCCTTTATTTTCCGTGTCCATAAAAGCCTGAACAAAGCGCCAAAGAGCGTGCGAAGCAAGCCCGATTGCCATCACAACGAGCAGAAACTGTCCGAACGGAAGTTCCGCGACGTATTGAAGAGCGCTTCTTGTATCGTCGTTCGCCGCTTCCGCGCCGATTGCCGCATATGCCGCCAATACGCCGACTATAACAAACACAACGCCTTTCGCCGCGTATCCGAAACGCCCCAGCCAAATCAGCCACGGGCTTGCTTCGCGGACGGATTCTTTTACTTTATCTTTAACTTGACTTCCTATTTCCCGTTCGTTCATTCGTGTTTCTCCGGTAATTTTAATAAAAACTGTCCTTATGCGGTGATGCAGCCGATTGCGGAGCATTCATACCGCTTAAAAACAACAGCGAGATTGGTAACACGGTAATGAAACCGTATCCATGCCGTCAATATTCGTCACGTTCATATTAGCATGTCTGGTGTCGGAAATAACGGTTGCGGCATTTCTGCAGTTCCCTGTCAAAACAGCGAAAAAGGTAATTCTTATCAACTGAACCGCCGAATGTTTGTTTTTTCATTTTTCTTCCTTGTTTGCTCTTTAATTCCTTAAACTAAAGCTCATAAATTTCAGAATAAAACGCGACAGTGCAGCCGCTCAGGAGATAAACATTTGCACTAATTGTAATGTTCACTATTCTTTATAACTGGTTTCTTATTTTTAAATAGATTTTATGTGGAGCAGCATGGCTGATTTGGCAAGTTACAAACGACTCTTTTTGAGCGGAAATTTGTTAAAGAGTGAAAATGTGAAATTTTGTAGCCCGTCGTTTCAATAAAAACGAAAAATGCATAAAGCTTCTGACCGTCCGCTTAAATTTTATTCTCTTTTTTGTGCGCGACGTAAACAAAGTTAACGGATACGGAATTCGTATAAGGATTGGCGAATCTGACGTTGTGAGCAAAAGCGGCGCCGAATATAGATTCTAAATGTTGTGTAAATTTTTCATCGAGCGAATCATTTGACCAAAGGGCGAACACGCCGTTTTCTTTTATTTGTTTCCGAAGCGAATCGAGCCCGTCGGCGCCGTAAAAAGATTCGTTCTTTTTATCGAGAAAATGTTCGGGCGAATGATCTATATCGAGCAGAACAGCGTCAAATTTTCTTTGCGGATTGAAAACGTCGAAACAGGTTCGCGACAATTCGAAAAAGTCGCCTTGTCGCATCTCGCATCTTTTATCTTTCGATAAAATCTTGCCCATCGGAACAAGTTCGTTTTGATGCCAATTAATCACTTCCTGAAACAAATCAATCACCAGAAGCGAGCGGACATTCTCATTTTCCAGCGCCGCCGCCGCCGTATAACCGAGACCGAGACCGCCGACAACGACATCGAGTTCGCCTTCAATTCCGGTTAATCCGAGACGGGAAAGCTTCTTTTCGCCCTCGGTAAAAAGGCTCGACATCAAAAACTCCTCGCCGAGCTTCACCTCGAAAACTTCCTTGTTTTGCAAAAGCGGTTCTATTCTCCGGCGAAGCGTGAGTTCGCCTAAAGCGGTTTTATGATACGCGAGTTCCTGAATTTTCATTTTCTCTTTGCCCGGACAAACTGATTTTGAAGCGAAATTTTTTACCAAAGTAATCTTTAAAAAATATTTTTGCCAGCCGCTCTCACCTTCTCTTTCAAAAAAATATTTCAAAAAATATTTCAAAAAATAAAAAGTTTTTCGACATCGCAGTTTACAAAGCCGAACTGAAATCCGACAAAAGCGTTTGATGCCAAACCCGCAAAGCCCGCATTCGTTCAAATCTTCCCGCAAAAACTAAATTCCCACCGAAGTCAGATTTAATTCAGCGCCTCGCTCTTCCATTTTCTCCTGATGCCATTTGCTTCTGAAAAGCAGAACGGGACGTTCCCAGCGGTCTCGAAAGACGTCGGTTTCATATAAATCCTTGCCTTTTTGCAGCGCGTCCCAACCGGCGCCGACCCATCGAGCCGACGTATACGGCAAAGTTTCGAGCCGCGTTTCCACGCCGTATTCGGTTTTCAGGCGATACTGCGCTACCTCGAACTGAAGCTCGCCGACCGCCGCGAGAATCGGTTCCTGCGATCCGCCGCCCAAATGCGGATGAAGAATCTGCACCGCGCCTTCTTCTTCGAGTTGCGCGATGCCTTTTTGAAATTTTTTGGCGAGAGATGTATTCGTATTTCGGAGTCGCGCGAAAAGCTCGGGCGAAAACGAAGGAATCGGCGGATAAACCATTTTTTTGCCCGTATAAATCGTGTCGCCGATTGCGAACGCGCCCGGATTATTTAGCCCGACGACATCGCCCGGAAACGCTTCGTCCATTGATTCGCGCTCGCGGGCGAAAACTTTTTGCGGACGCGTCAGACGCACTTTTTTACCGGTGCGGGCGTTCGTGACCGTCATATCTTTTTCAAACTGACCGGAACAAATCCGCACAAACGCCAGACAATCGCGGTGGCGCGGATCCATATTCGCCTGAAGTTTGAAAACAAAACCGCTGAACTCAGCGTAATCGGGCAAAATCTCGCCGATACTGCTTTCATGAGCCGCGGGCGCGGCGGAAAATTCCAGAAACGCTTCAAGAAAAGGTTCGACACCGAAATTCGTCATCGCGCTTCCGAAAAAAACCGGTGTAATTGCGCCTTTCAGAATAGCTTCGCAGTCGAGATTCGCGCCCGCTCCGTCGAGCATTTCCAAATCTTCCTTTAGTTGGCGCAAAGCTTTTTCTCCGATAATTGATTCGAGTTCCGCGTTCCGCAGCGAAACGATTCTTTCTTCGGCTTGTCTTCTTCCGCGCGGATTGCGCTCGTAAAGATGGACGTTTCCGGTCAGACGATTGTAAATTCCCTGAAAAGTTTCGCCTTCACCGATTGCCCACGTGACGGCGTAAGCCGTCAAACCGAGTTCTCTTTCGATCTCGTCAATCAATTCGAGCGAATCACGCGCCGGACGGTCGAGTTTGTTGATAAAAGTAAAAATCGGAATGTCGCGCATCCGGCACACTTCAAATAATTTGCGAGTTTGCGTTTCAAGTCCTTTCGCCGCATCAACGAGCATCACGGCATTATCCGCCGCCGTTAATGTTCGATATGTGTCTTCACTGAAATCGTGGTGACCGGGCGTGTCGAGCAGATTTAAATGAAAATTATCGTATTCAAATTGCAAAACGGTCGAAGTAATCGAGATGCCGCGCTGTCTTTCCAGCTCCATCCAATCGGAAGTAGAGGCGCGTTCGGCGCGGCGATTCTTGACCGCTCCGGCTTCCTGAATCGCGCCGCCGTAAAGCAGAAGTTTTTCCGTCAGAGTGGTTTTTCCCGCGTCCGGATGCGAGATAATCGCAAAAGTTCGGCGGCGTTCAATGGCGGCTTTTAGATTTGTTGATAGTTCGAGCATGTAACTCCTAAAAATACGAATACGGATTAACGGACGAATCATTCTTTGGCTTTGATGACGAATGAAATGTTTCTATTTTAACTTATTTTTACATTGACTTATTTTTACATTGACTTATTTTTACATTGACTTAAACATTACAAGCAATTTTAATTTCACGATTTCTAACCGAGTTATCGCAAAGGAAAAGCTTAAAACAGACTGATTTTTTTCATGAAGTTGATTAATCGGCAGTCTGCGATTTCGGATTCTTCGACATACTGAGGTTTGCCTTCACCGCCAATAAACGATTTGAGCCTTAAAATTCGACCAATTGACGATCCACGGTCGTCAAAACCAGCCCGTGCCGTATATCTCCCCCGCCGTTACTCGTATATTAAGCGAGCAGAAGACTCGATAAATGTTACTTCTCTTTTTCTTTTATAATTTTGATGGTTTGTAATTTTATTATAGTATTAGAAATTAATAAAGCAATTGTTAATTAATCTAATTTTGTTATTTTGTTATAAAATTAGATTATATTTTGGTTGTTATGTTATTTAATATTATTGTTGGAATGACGTTTTGTTTTACAAATACAATCTTGTTATGTTATACAATAACTAAATGAGAAAATAATATTGTAATTTCATATTTATCTTGTTTAACTATTAAATAGGATTATTATTAAATAATTTTCTAATTGAATAACTTTCTTATTTTGTTACTAAATTATCAATATGAGGTAAACAGATGTCGGCAACAAGTCAAGCCAAATCAAATAACAGCAAAACTTTAAAAGATATTTTAATTAACCCTAACTTCGATGTGATATATAATGCACCGCGTTTTAACCCGAATGTCAAAACCCGAAAAATTACAATCAGCCTTTCAAAAGGAGGAGTGGGAAAGACAACCACGAGCGCTAATTTAGCGCACGGCTTATCGCTTGAAGGAAGAAAAGTGTTGTTGGTTGATACAGATCGTCAAGATCAAATCAAACTTATTCTCGGATACGATCCGCTTTTAGGGACTTACGATTTTACCCATCCGGATGAGGAGAAGCGCAAGGAGTTGAGCGAGGTCATTTACTTGGATGAAAAGCGCCCGCTCCTCCATTTTTTAGCAGGGAGTCCGAGCATAGATTATTGGGAAACAAAAGCCAAAGAGCTTTCTGAGACACCGAGATTTGAGCTCAATCCCTTTATAAAATATGAGCATGTGATGAACGCGTTCCGGGAAATAGAAGATAATTACGATTACATTATTTTCGATACAGCGCCTGGAATAGGTTTGATGGCAAACAACGTGCTTTTTTACGCGGAGGAGCTTTTGATACCTTCGTTTTTATCAAAAATGAGTGAAGATTCCGTTGAGCAGTTCCTAGTCAGATATGATCAGATTGCCGTCCAAAGAACCCGTCTTGGTTTGCCGCCGTTAAAATTAAAATACTTTTTACCGACATTCAAAACCAACACGGTCGTTTCGCGTATCAAATTCGCGGAACTAGAAGAACTATGCCGGGCATTGAGAGAAAAACCAGATCAAATTGAGGGGCTAAAAGAAGTCAGGCTTCTGCAACCGATTCCGTTTAACACGAAATTGACCCAACTTCCTGATTTCGGAAAAACAATTTTTGAGCACGCACCTTTTTCTTTAGGCGGGCAGGCTTACGGTATGTTAGTCGAGGAGATTATTAAAGATGAACAAAAATAAAAATAACAGCTATCCGAGAACGAATCTAGCCCGGAAAATTACCTCCAATAACTTCGATGATTTAATGATTTCCAAACCAGCTTCAGAAATAGAAGCCGATGAACGCCGGGAATCATCAACCGGGAAATTGCCGGATGAAATTGCTATCAATGAAATTGTTATAAGTCCGGAAGCTGTTATGAAAACTGTTGACATTAAAAAGGATACTTTAAAAGACACCTCGAAAATTTCTTTGCAGGCGACAAAACCCGAGATGACAGAGAAAAAAGGGAAGCGGCAATACGTCATGACGTATTTTTACGATGAGAATTACGATCTGTTTGAGGAAATGTTTGATGAAATCAAACGTTATGTTCGTCAAACTACCGGTATTAAATTAAAAGAAACAAATGTGGCTGAAATCGCTATTATGCTTGTCGTCGAGGATTTCAAAAAAGACCGGGAGAAAATACTAGCCCGCTTTGTCGAAAAATCAAAAAGCAGAGAATAAGTAAAGATAAAAAAGAATAAGCTGTTTAAGCAAAATATCTCCAAAAAAACATAGAGCGACGGCTTGACGATGTATTTGAACAAGTTCGGTGCAATCGGGTTGAAAAGGAAAAATAAATCCTTCCGCCTAAAATCAGCCATGAATTCATGCAAAGGATTCGGTTAAATACAACTTGCTTATTATTTCTAATCTTGTGAAGTAATAACCGAGTATTCAGTAAGTGAGTAAAAGTTTCGTTTTTATTGACTCAAATTTTGGGATCTGTCTTGGCTCATTACAGAGACAGTTTATTATTACCAACTGTTTTAGAAGGTGGCACGGCAGCAAATATTGCAAATTTAGCGATGAATGCGCCCTCTGGTAAAATTTTAATACGATTACCCTATGATATTTAAGGTAAATATTCTTTTCTTAAATATACATTTGAAAATTCGATTGATAAATAGTATTTTTAATCATTTTTTATCAGGAAAATATCGATTTTTAATGGGAAACTTTATTGTTAATTACACATTTCTTTTCCTATGCCTCTTTTATGCAAGTAAAATTACTCAAAATAGATAGTCAAATCAATTCAGCCGACAAAACAAAAGTCGAGTTCGAGAAAAGCCTGCGCCCGTTTATCGAGAAGAGTTTGTCCAGCGAAACGCGGCGCGCTTACGGACGTGTTATCAAAGAATTCTTTCGCTTTCATAAATCAACCGAGCCGATTGAAATTAAACCGATTGATGTCATTAAATGGCGCGACTCCTTAATTGAAAATAGAAAAAGCGCGGCAACCGTTTATTTTAAACTTTCAGTTGTGCGCTCACTGTTTGAATATCTCAAGGCTGCCGGTTTTGTGCAGAATAATCCGGCGCTCACAAAGTTAGTAACGCCGCCGAAACTGTCGGAAGACTTGCGCGGTCGCGCACTGACTATTAAAGAAGTGAGCTATATCTTATCGGGTCCCGATCAAGCAAAACCTGAAGGAGCGCGAGACTATGCGATCCTTCTGACCCTGCTTAGGACTAGTTTAAGAGTTGCCGAAGTATGCAGCCTGAAATCTTCTTCGATCAAGTGGAGTCACGGGCGCTGGACGCTGAGATTCAAGACTAAGGGTGGCAGAGAACGAACGATTCCATTGCCGACGGACGTTAAAAAAGCGATTGATGATTATGTTCGTTTAGACCGCGACCGGCGTCAAATCCTGAAAACAGGCGGCGGCAGTGAAAGCTGGATATTCCAGCCGATCACGAATTATCGAACTTTAGTTTTCGATAAGCCGCTTTCTACGACGATGGTGTGGTATATCACTCAAAAATGGGGACAGTTCACCGGCGTTGGAAAGGTTTCACCGCACGACCTCAGAAGAACAGCTATAACCAGAGCTTTAGATAAAGGACTGACTTATCGCCAGGTGCAGATGATGAGCGGGCATAAAGACCCGAAAACAGTCATGCGTTATGATCATGGCAGAGAAAATCTGGATCAAAATGCTGTCAACTTTTTGGATTACGATGAATAATTTGGGATTGAAAAATCCTCAAAGAGGGAAAGATTCTGACCTTGAGCAGTGGCTAGTCCGCTTTAATCACTGCTCAAATAATTCAATCAAGCGCAGAAGCGGCGACGCGTGATGGCGAAATCAAAAATTGATTTACCGATCCAGTTGATTTTCAGACGGACGCTGTTGCCGAGCGCACCGCGCGTTTATGCCGTGCTTAAATACTCGAAGCCGGGGAAGCGGTTAAAGTCGGTCGACGCGAGCTATGGGCTTTAACCGGCTCATCGCTCAACATTAAATCACTGTGCGCGATTAAAAACGGACGAATAGCCCGACATCGAATTTTATTAGGGCAGCGTCATCAGATATTATTTTCTCAAATAAGTTTTGGGCAGCAGAGATCATAAATAATACGATCAGCAATAGACGATAACCCGATGTTGATTCAAGAGCGGCAATAAGGTATTTTTGAATTCAAGTTTTTTTCAGAATCTAATTTTTTAAGGAAGATGATCAATTATGGCAGCTAAAAAAGACAATTCGGCAAAGGCGGCAGGCGGCACGGCTAAAAAAGCGGCGGCAGGCAAAACGGCGGCAGCGACGGCAGGCGGCAAAGAAAAATCAATTAATGAATTAGTGAGCGCATTAGCCGATAAAACCGGCATTTCCAAAGTGAAAGCTAAAGAGATACTCGATGCGCACGCTGAACTTCTTGTCAATGAACTCAAAGAAACGGGAAGCGTTCAGATTGCCGGAATCGGAAAGTTCAAACTCGGAGAAAGAGCCGAACGGCAGGGACGCAATCCTTCAACCGGCGAGGCAATAACTATTAAAGCGAGCAAAACCGTGAAATTTTCCGGCGGTAAAAGATTCAAGGATAGCTTTCAGTGACCTGATCTTTTTTTTTACCTGAGGCTGGCATTCTTTTGCCAGCCTTTTTATTTTCTTTTCAATTAAATTTTGTATCCATTAAATTTAAGCAGCGAAAACAGAATTTACAAATTGTGTAATGACGACGAAAATTTTACCGATTTCTACAATCAAATTCTACACTACCGGTTACGCGGCTCAAGACATCAATGATTTGAAACCGATGCTGAACGCGCTCGATGCTTTGTTGATTGATGTGCGGCTTTTTCCGATTAGTGAACTGATGCGCTGGCGGCAAATCTATTTGAAAGCGCTGTTGCGCGAAAAATACTGTCATATCGCTCAGCTTGGCAGTCGTCCGGACCGCACCGGAGTCAATCAAATCCAACATCTCGATTTAGGGTTAAAAATTTTGCTCTCTTTTCACGCGAGCGCAGTCTTGATGTGCGAGTGCGCCGACTCGAAACGTTGCCACCGACTCGTTATCGCGAAAGAATTGAAGAGCAGAGGCTTTGAAGCTGAAGAGTTGGGCAACTGGCGGGGTTTTATGCCTGTCTCCTAAAATGAATTTATTTTTGACGAGTTAATTTGCTCGTTTTAACCTGCTGTATCAATCGGAAATTTACCTTTCATTTCTTTAAATTTTTAGAGCCGAGAATTTTGTTTTCTCCGATGCCGTGTTTGTTTGAAATTTGGCATTACATTTGCTATTAGTTTTCCATTCGGTGACCGATTAATTTGGTTAAGAACTATGGAAAATATGGTAGAATTTGCCTCGTCGAAATCCACGTGTGTTTAGAAAGAGGTAAGCTTGTGCCGAAATCAACCAAAAAATTTGAAGAACTTGAGAAAACTAAGCCCAAACAGATGAGGCTTTTCCAATTTGTTGAAGATTCCGAGGGACAACTCTCCTATTCGGATCAGGCGAAGTATCGTAAATACTCTCAAAGTATAGAGTTATATGATTTTATGCCTAAATATTTTTGGGGCAAAGCGAAACGTGACGAGAACGGCACATTGCCGATACTGGTAAGAGAATTCAGCTGCCGCGATATTAAGCGTAAGCTGAGAGTTCATCCGGCGGGCATTGTTGTTAATGAGACGACGAATGAGGCTAAGTATTTCTATCTAGGACGAAGAGAAGAGATCGTTGAAGAAGTTCTAAGGAAACTAGCAATCGAATCTGGGGCTTTTTATGACGGGCAAACCGGGGTGTCCTTTACAATCGGACAGATCAGGCGTGAATTAGCACATCACAATCATAGTTACAGTTACTATGAAGTGATTGAGTCTCTAAATATACTTGCTTTAACAAAAATTGAGCTTATAAATCCTGGTGAAAGGAAAGCGTCGGTTATTTTTAGTCCGATTGAGACGCTAGGATTATCCGGTGACGGAGATGAAACGCAAAGTTATGTCGTGTTTTCAACACTCGTTACCGAAGCTATTAAGGGACTTCACTTTCGTCTATATAATTATGAGCAGGTCATGTCATACCGGACCGTGGTAGCGAGGCTCCTTCATAAAAGAATGGCTCATCATTATAAACAAGCCTCTATCACTAATAAATACCGGATCTATCTGTCGACCATTATAAGAGATTTTGGCTTAACTCCTCAAAAATCTCTCGGCGATAATTTGAGAGAGGTCGAAAAATCACTGCAGGAAATGATCGATAAGCAGGTTTTGCTCAATTACGCGGTTACGGATAAAATCATTGATCCTAAGACTAATAAACTGATTGATGTGATGCTCGAGCTGCAACCTTCCATTTATTTTGAGAGCGACACTAAAAAAGCGAATTTTCTACAAGCTAAGAATGAAAAGGTTCTAAATGGCGGCAGCGAGGATTAAGAAGGATTAATAAGGGTTAAGGGTTAAGAAAGGGATACTGACAGAAATTCGACTGCAATCCTTTATTAGATATTGACTTAACTAAGGTAAGCATCGTGTCAGACCTACTGTTTGGTTCGTGTCAAACCTACTAAATTTAGTAAATTCTCGCAAGGGTTCGTGTCAAACCTACCGAAGAAACTGCTTAGTTCGTGTCAAACCTACCGGTGGTTCGTGTCAAACCTACCGGAAATTAATGCAGCTTCGAGTCAAACCTACCGCCTATTCGGGTCAAACCTACCGATTTTTTGTGGATAAAGGTGCTCCGTTAGTACACATCCGTGTCAGACCTACTGAATTGTTCGTGTCAGACCTACTGAGTTGTTCGTGTCAGACCTACCGGGTTCGTGTCAGACCTACCGGGTTCGTGTCAGACTTACCGATGGAAAAATGGTTTTTAGGATTATATAAGTATTTTATGCAGAAGAATAGGAATCGCACGATTGAAGAAATAAATAAAGAAATAACTGAACTATAAAATTAGAATTAGCGTCCGATAACATCAAAATTCCAAAATTCACCCAAGCCTTTGGAGCGATAAGGAAAAGGCACGCCTCGGCGCGGAGGAAGAAACAACTGGTGAGGTTTAAGGCGGATTAATGATAGTTGCTTTGAGTAAATCTAACTTCGCGAAGCCCTCCATTTGCCGTTTGAGCTGCTTCAACCGATTTACTTGCCCTTCGGTCTACTCGTTGCTCCTCTCGGAAACGAGTGCTACCTAAACGGCTAAAAAGTCTTTTTGCAATCCATTGGTAAATGATTTGAGTTCTTTAACGTCGGAATCAAACGCCTTGACAATCCACAAGCCGGTTGACATTGACTTTGCCTGCAAATTATTTTCACGAACTCTTCGGCAAGTAGAAAAGCCCTATCAAAATCAACGCATGCGGTGCAAGCGTTAAAGAGAATTTCCAGTTCGTCTTCGAAAAGCTATCTTTTATCGAGCGAAAAGTTTTTGCGTCGAGTTTCGACAACGATTGGATGCGGTTAGCACTTTGTGGAAGCATCGCTATTATTTGTTGCCGAATTGTCCGAATCTTAGGCAGCAACTGCAAGTGCAGCAGCCTGCGCCGACAGGAATTTCTTTTTATCTGCTTAAGAGATTCCTTAGAATGTTATAAAAGTGTTCAAAAGTCTGTTATCCGACGCGCAGATCGCTGTGAGATATTTAGCTCTTTCATTAACCATTCCCCGTTCTGATACTGTTGCCCAATTCATTTTGGGTAAAATATGTGCAATAAAATCATAGTAAAATCGCCTTTTTATTTTTAGTTTTATTGGCGATTTTGCATTGGGCAACAGTATCAAAATTCTTTTTGGACAGTCGGGAAAGAGGGTTTTCTCTCCACTTTTTCTTCACCATCTCACACTTTTTCTGAGTCAAAAAAATTATCAGTAATAGGAAAAATTCGATAATCAATAGTGTTAATTACTGTTTATTTAGGGAAATTCGAAGAGATGGGGAGAGCTTTTATTTATCCTTTCCCAAACTTTACAGGTATCAACACTCAAGTAAATTATAACAAAACAGTAGCAATTAATTATCGGGATTTTCATCTGAATCTAAGCTTTGAAGTTGAACGACGCTATTTAATTGGTTTCCAACTTCATAAAAAACTCTTTCACCATTTCTTGAAATCGCGAGTCGAAAAATTGCATCGTTCTCCCATTCGCGCAATTGTTCGGGTTTGCCAGCATTTAGAGGAAGTTTCCAGAGGCTGAAAGGTTTGCCCCGTTGCAACACAACAAACAAATTTTCCCCGTCTTTTGACCAATCCAGGAAAGGAATATCGTCGTTTTGCGGAGTTGCCGGATACTTGAGCACCTCGCCCGTTTTGGCTGAAACAAGCGCTAGCATCATCGTGTTCGTTTCGGGATTTGAAATATAACAGGCAATCGTTCGCCCGTCTGGCGAGATGCGCGGCGAGTGAGTATTTCGGTAAGTTAATTTGATTGGATTTTCACCGGTAATCGAAACCCGCCAAAGTGTTTCGACATTGCTTTCGGAATCCTGAGCAAGGTAAAAAACCGTTTCGCCGTCCGGCGATATTATCGAGTCTTTCACATTTCCGTTTGTTGTAAGCTGCTTTGTATTCGTTCCGTTTGCGTCAGATCGCCAAACGTCCATTTGCCCGGTGCGATTCGACATAAATATCAAAAATCGCCCGTCATCGGACAGTTTCGGTGAGATTTCGGCACTAGCGTCTGAAGTCAATTGTTTACGCTCGCCGTCTTCGCTGATAGTGAAAATGTCCGCATTTCCCGCGTCAGCGGCGGAATATACAATCCTTCCGTCATTTGTCCAATCTGCGCCGAATGGGAAAAGTCCTTCGTCCGATATTGTCGTTAAAACGTGAGTATTTTTAAATAGATTATCGACAGGAGCGGTGAGAAAACAGGCAAACTTATTCGATTCGACGGCGACAATGGAATTTGTCGCATGGTTAAAGCTGATGCCGTAATTTCCGTTGATGCCATTAGTTATTAGTCGGGATTTACCGTCCGGGTAAGAAACAACCCAAAGTTCGTCGTTTAAGCTGGGCGATTTAGCCCCGTATGCAACTGCTAGAATTCCGCTGCTGTCTTTGAGCCAAACGGTTTGACCTGCCGACGTCCAATTTTCGCGTGAAACGATTTTTTGTTCGCCCGATTCGGCATTCACGACTGCAATCTGAGCAGATGTCCGATTGTTCTCTCGCTGAAAAACGGTTGCGGAAATCGATTTCCCATCCGGCGACCAGGAAACACCGCCGTTTGTAAATCCGCTCTCCGATTGGCGAACTGCTAAACTCCGTTCGTTTTTACCTGCCATATCCGTAACTATTAACGCAGTTTCTTTACTTTCAGTATTGCGTCGAACAAATGCAAGACGGCTTTCGTCAGGCGAAATTGCGACCGGACTATCGATGTCGTGCAGAATTTCCTGCGAAGCGCCTCCGAGAAGGGAAACTTTGTAGAGCGCTGATTTCGCAGATTTATTTGGTTCGAGCGTTTCGTTCACGGAATAATAAATTTGCTCGTCGCGCGCCGAAAAAACCGCGCCGATAAATTTCCCGTTAATTCGCGAAACAATCTCGACGCAGTTGCCGTTTTCTATTTGACGCAAATACAGAGATTGAACGCCGTTTTTAACCTGCACCAGCGCCAGGTATTTTCCGTTTGGAGAAATCGCCGAGTTTCTGATGTTGGCGTCGGAGACAATCGTATCGACCCGAAATTTTCTAAATTGAGATTCCGCAAGACTTTGATGACCTTTAAAACCGAAAGCCGCAAAATATCCAATTGTAAAAGCCAAAAACGCCAGCAAACCGACGAAAACTGCATTACGCGGCAAAACACCGTTCTTTAAAGGCGATTGCCGTTGATTTGCTGAAAGCTTATCTGAATTCGTATCCAATGAATCGTGGATTTCGAGTTGTTCGGCTATGAAATGTGTTCGCGAGTGTTTTTCAACAACAATTATTTCTTCGGCGCTTGCTTCAACGTCGGAGATTACCTGCACTTCCCCGACAAACTGATACCCGCGACGGGGAACGGTCACGATAAATTCTGTGTCGTTCTTAAAACGGCAGAGAGTTTTTCGCAAAGTCAGAATATTTTGCGCCAAGGTCGATTCCTCGACAAAGGTATCCGCCCAGACTTCATTGAGAAAATATTCCTTCTCAACCACCTTTCCGTGATGTCGAAGCAAGACGACCAGGGTTTGAAAAGCCTTTGGAGTGAGCGGAACCGGCTCGTTCCGAAACGTCAAGCATCGCTCGTTAATGTCTAAATAGAAATCGTCGAATTTAAAGAAAGCTAATGTTTTGTTGCTCATAAATGAATTTCAAAAGTCTTTGATAAAAATTTCAAACCAACTTTCAAGTAACTTTCAAGACTTTTAAGGCGAAAGTTTTCTATCGTCATTCACGGATGAGGGAGACGATCACAATTTGCGGTTTGTAAATGTTAGCGAGACAGCAACAACAGCACTTTGGTTTTCCTCATTCGCACATACTTTAAACGTTTTAGACAAATTCTTGCGGGAAGATCGAAAAAAGGAAACTAATGGCAAAAATTCGGACAGAAGTTTTTATTGAAACCAGCGAAACGTTAATTATCAAACGAAACCTAAATTTCGTTCGGAGCTGGTGCGACGGTTGCGAACGCGAAGTCAATATGCTCTCGCTTCAGGAAGCGGCAAGGCTTACCGGTTACGACGTGGAAGCGATTCGTTCGATGATAGAAAATCGGCAGATACATTTTTGTTACCTAAAACCCGAAATTCCGTCCGTTTGTCTAAGATCTTTATGCTTATTTTAGTATTAAAAAAGGATGAGATCAATCAATAAATAGTTGTCTCATAGCAATAAAAACTTGAGGAGTAAAAGTGAAATGCAAAGAAAAATTTTCTTAACGCTGACAATCATTTTGTCGGCAATGATGTTTTCGATAACGGCGGCGGCTCAGCAAAAGTTTTCCGTCTACTTGAGCGGCAGACAAGTAGTTCCGGCGAACAATTCGCCCGGCAGCGGCACTTGTATGGTGACGCTAAACGCGACCGAAACGCAGGGCACGGTCGAGTGTACTTATCGAAATTTAAGTTCAAATGTAGTCGGATCGCACATTCACGATAACGGACCGGTCGGTGTTAACGGTCCGATTCGTTTCGACTTTTCTTTTACGGGCGGCAGAACCGGCACCATCGGTCCGCTGACATTTAACATGACACCCGCGCAAGTCGCCGATCTGCGCTCCAATAAATGGTATGTCGATTTTCACACCTCGAATTTTCCCGACGGCGAGATTCGCGGGCAGGTCAAAAGAGTCAATTTGACTTCCGATTATGACGGCGACGGGCGCACGGACCTCTTTGTTTATCGCCAATCGGACCGCACGTTTTATACATTAAACAGTTTAGAAAACAATATCACTGCTTCTATTCCGGTCGGTAGAGGATTTAACGACCAGTTGGTTAATAACCTGGGCGATTTCGACGGCGACGGCAGAGCCGACCGCGTAATGTATACGCTCGATGAAATCAACAACATCACGTGGAATATCCTGCAAAGCGATACTAATACAGTACGCACAGTAAGATGGGGAAATTTTTCGACAGATGCATTCCAACCTGCAGATTATGACGGTGACGGTAAGCTGGACGTCGCCGTTATGCGCCGCTCGACCGGCGTTTGGTATATTATCGACAGTTCCACCGGCAATTCCCGCTACGAATATTGGGGAGCGCCCGGAGATCTTCCGATGATCAGCGATTTTGACGGCGACAGCAAAGCTGATTTAGCCGTTGTTCGCAATCAGGGCGGACTGCTTTTCTGGTATATTCGCAACAGCACTAACGGTCAAATGCAGGCATTTCAATGGGGAGTTCAAGGCGACAGTATTTCCATTTTCTTCCCGATTGACATTGATAATGACGGTAAACACGACGCTATGGTAAGACGCCCCGTAAACGGTCAAGTCATGCATTTTATACGCCGCAGCTCCGACGGACAGATGTATAGTTTGGCGTGGGGACCCTTGTCGCTAAACTTTGTTCTGTACGGCGATTATGACGGCGACGGCAAAACGGATTTTGTCGCTCGGCTAACAATCCCCGGAGGAAACGGACAGTATCGCTGGCACATCTTTCAAAGCGCGACGCAAACGGAACGCGTGGTTGATTTTGGGCAATTCGGCGACCTATTACGTGCAGAAGAAGAAGAAAAAGAAAAACCGCAAAGTGTGATACCTGTCGATAGCGATGATAGTTTGAAATTTTAGATAAAGCGCTAAATTCTAAAATTCAGATTCGTTTAATTTCAACAAAAGACCGTTTGCCTACAAAAGCGGCGGTCTTTTAATCAATTACAAATTTCAAATTATTTTCGATTTAATTTAAATATTGGGCATAAAAAATGATAAATTTCCCTGAGTGATTTTCCAAAAATTAACAAGCAGAAAATGGCAAGAATTGTGACGATTGGTTTTCATGAAACTTTAAGCTTTGATGTTGTAGATGCATCGGCGAATTTTAAAACAGGACGTTCAAAAATATGAAAAGTTATTTATTTTTACTGGCAATGATTTTGTTTGCTGTTCATTTGTTTGCACAAGTGCCTTATAACTCGGCGGTTCCGAATGGCTATACGAAAAAAGCAGTAGTCTCCGAAGAAGTCGGTTTGACTGAGGTTACAATTACTTATCATCGTCCTGCGGTAAACAAGCGCGAAGGGAAAATTTGGGGCGCAGTCGTTCATAAAGGATTTGTTGCCCAGGGATTTGGAAACGGCAAACCCGCGCCGTGGCGCGCCGGCGCGAACGAAAATACCGTCATCGAATTTGATAACGATGTGAAAATCGAAGGTCAAACTCTGCCGAAAGGAAAATACGGTCTTTTTATCGCGTATGATCCGTCGGAGAGCACGGTTATTTTTTCCAAAAGGTCTGATGCCTGGGGTTCGTTTTTTTACGACGAAAAAGAAGATGCTCTGCGCGTCAAAGTCAAACCTCAGCCGATTGAAAAAAGCGTCGAGCATCTGAAATACGAGTTCTCAGACCCGACGCCGAATTCAGCGGTAATTGCTCTTTCGTGGGAAAAACTTTCGATACCTTTCAAAGTGGAAGTCGATTATTTGAAACAACAATTTGAGGCTTTCGTCGCCGAATCGCAAAATCCGCGCAGTTTTACGCCGCAATCGTTGAATATCGCCGCGAGCTGGACTTTACAGAACGATTACCAACTCGAGAAAGGACTCGAATGGGCGACAACTGCGACAAGCCCGAAGTTTCCGGGCGACCCGACTTCATTTCCAGCGCTTTCGACCAAAGCGGCGATTCTCGATAAACTCGGCAGATCCGACGAGGCTTCGGCAGTCATCAAAAGCGCGCTGCCGTTCGGAAACGTCGGACAACTTCAGCAATTGGGCAGACAGCTTTTAACGGCAAAGAAGCCGCAAGCCGCATTAGAAGTTTTTCAGTTTAACCACGCCAAAAATCCGAATCAGTTTGTTACGCTGACGGGATTGGCGAGAGGATTATCCGCCAACGGCGAATTCGCAAAAGCACTGGAATACGCCAATAAAGCTCTGCTGCTGGCTCCGAATGATGCCAACAAACAAGCAGTTCAGGCGATGATTGAAAAGTTAAAAGCGGGCAAAGACATCAATTAGCCGAAGCAGTCAATATATTATAAAAAGTCGAGACGCCCAAGATAAATTACCCAACGTTGCTTTATCTTGGGAGTAAGCTGAAAATGCAGCTGTGGTGCTGCCATTTTAAGAACAAAATATGAAAATACTTACTTTTAACAATTTTGATTCTTTTCCTTAATATATTTGGTTACTCTCAGAATTCAAACAATAAAGGTGTAGCCATTGATGCTTTAATCAAAAATCAAAATAAATGCTGATCCAAAATCAGGATTTAACTTTTCTTAGGCATAAATATATTTGCCTCACCGTTTTAGCGACTAATGCGCTAATTGAATTTATGAAATGGATTTCAATATTCACCACTATTTTTGCATTGCTGTTATTAGCGGCTTGCGACGTTGTCCGTGGTCAGGATTTTAGAACTGATGGCTGGTTAGAAGATTTTTGCTCAACTGAAACGGGAAATGTCACCTCAGCATGCCAATCTGGATTGGTCTATTGAGAATCGCGGACTCGATTTCAAGCAGTTGTCCGAGCAAACCGAATCTCGCCTTCTTCAAGCGCGCAATGAATCTAAAGCAAAAAAAATAATCGAATGACCCAAAAGTAATAATAATCTCTTACAAAAGCGTTGGTAAAAGCCGTTACCAACGCTTTTGGTTTTTATTAAATTGTCTGGTGATTTTTTTGATGTTCTTCTGCTTAGTTTGGGCGGCGCTCGCATCCTGTTTTTCCGTGATGTAAGCGAGTTCTTTTTGCAATTTGTTGTGATTTTCCCACCGCTCATGATCCAGACTGCCGTCTTTCAATGCTGCTTCGATTGCACAACCTCGTGTGTTATTATGTTCACAATTGGAATAAAAGCATTGGGCAATCAAAGCATCGATGTCTTCAAAACTGTTTTCGAGTCCTTCTTCACTGACCCACAACTGCAATTCACGCATTCCGGGCGTGTCAATAATCAGCCCGCCGTCCGGCAATACAATTAATTCACGCTTGGTCGTGGTATGCCGCCCGCGATCGTCACCTTCACGAACTTCCTGAACTTTTTGCCTCTCGCCGCCCAGTAAATGATTGGTGATAGTCGATTTACCGACGCCAGACGAACCTAAAAGCGCGACGGTTTCGCCTTTTTTGATGTAACTGCCGAGTGCAGTTAAATGCTTGTCATGAGTCGCGCTGATGGGAATCACCGGGACGTTGGGAGCGATTCGTTTAACTTCAGCGAGCCGTGATTCAAGGTCGTCGCAAAGATCTGCTTTGTTCAGCAAAATGACGGATTGCGCTCCGCTCGCCGAAACCATCACCAGATAGCGCTCGATTCTTCGAAGATTAAAGTCGTTGTCCAAACCCGTGACGAGCATAACTGTGTCGATGTTCGTCGCTACGATTTGTTCCTCGATCGAAGAACCGGGAACTTTTCTGGAAAACTTGCTCTTTCTCGGCAAAATAGCGTGGATTATCGCCTTATTTTTATCTTCCTGAAGACGAAAAACGACCCAATCTCCGACCGCCGGAAAATCGGAGCGCGAGTCGGCTTGATAAATCATTTTGCCGCTCACATCAGCCTTAATTTCCCCGACTTTGGTATAAAGCCAAAAGCTTCGACGGTTCTCCAGATAAACTCTGCCGACGCCGAACCCTTGATCAGCGTAATTTCGGAAATTCTCTTCGAAAAAATCATTCCAGCCCAAATGCTCAAGTTCCATATATTCACTGTATTCTAAAAGTTAAAAGAAAATAAAGGAAAAGCCACAGGAAATTGAAGAAGGATTCATTGAACGCGGCGAAAAACTTTACGATTTAGTCCGGCGAAACGGCAAATTAAGCATCCGAAAGAAACGATTATTTTCATAAGCGGCATATCGGAAATATCTGAGGTTCTGGTTTATAATCGAGTCGAATATTAAACAGTGCAGCCCAATATCAAGATTTGACCCAAATAAAACTGTCTCAAAACTCATCAAAGATGTGCAGTCTTGAAATTCCGGTAATGAGCACAAATGGCAATTTCTACACAAAGCATAAATATGCAGATACCGATTGTAACCTTTGTCAGTAGAATCAGACAGTAACAAAAATGTTTCTAAATGCTGTCATAATTAAGCTCCAAACTGCGCAGATTAATAAAATAGTGATGACTTTATGAAGCTCAAGCATCGAAATCTTTTATTTATATTTCTAAGTTTGTTAGATTGAATTACGGATTAAAACCACCTGTCAGCCCATCAGCCTCCAGCAGTTTAATCGCCCGTTCAATACTTTCCGGCTTGCCGAATAAAATGAGAATGTCATTTTCGAGAAGTTTGTAGTTCGCTCCGGGACCGATTTTCGTGTCTGTTCCGCGCACTACGGCAATCAGCGTGGCTCCGGTCTGTCCGCGCAGATTCACTTCGCCGAGAGTCTTTCCGACAACAGGAGATTGCTGACTTAATTTGATATTTTCCGTCGTTGCCGATTGCAGAGCCGCGTTCAGATTCGACATTTCAACTCGCTGAATCGAAGGCGAGCGGAGCATTTCATAACCTTGCCGCCGGACGCGTTCAATCTGATTTTCGATAGTATGACGATCAACGCCGTAACGCAGCAAAACGCGTGAAAATATCTCGATGCTCGTTTCAAACTCTTCGGGTATAACTTCGTCTGCACCGTATTTGAGCAGTTCGGTAATTTCCGAGGTATAACGAGTGCGGACGACGATATAAATTTTCTCGTTTAATAGACGGGCTTGTCTGACAGTGCGTCGCGCCGCCTGCGGATCGGACATTGCCAGCACGAGCGCGTTGGCGTTTTCGATATGCGCGTGATGCAGAACTTCGCGTCTGGTCGCATCGCCGAAGTTGATTTTCTCGCCCTTTTCCTTCGCCTCACGAACCACTTCGGCATTAAGTTCAAGAATCGTATAAGAAACGGTAACAGCGCGCAGAACTCTGGCGAGATTACGCCCGTTTAACCCGTAACCGACGATGATTACGTGGTTGTTCAATCCTCCCGTCGAAGTAATATGTATATCTTCTTCGGGTTCGATTGTATCGACAGCTAATTTTTTATCCGGCATTATTGATTGGATAAAATATCCGAAGCTTGGAGCGGCAGCGATCATAAACGGCGTTGCAATCATCGAGAGAATCGAAGCGCCTAAGAAACTTTGGTAATCGGTATCAGGAAGCAAATCTGCCCCGCGTCCCGCTTTGGCTAGCACAAAGGAAAACTCTCCGATTTGCGCCAGCCCGAGCGCGGTCATCGCCGCGATTCTTTGCGGAAAGCCCAATAACTGAATGACGCTCCAAACGATCAATGCCTTTCCGGCGACAAGCAACAGCACCCACAATAAAACCGTTGACAAATTCTCAACCAATGCGCTGAGCGACAGAAGCATTCCGATGGAAACGAAAAATATGCTGTTGAAAACGTCCCGGAAAGGCAGAATGTCGGCTGTTACCTGATGACTGAACTCCGAGTCGGCTAAAACCATTCCCGCGATAAATGCTCCCAATGCAAGTGACAAACCGAATTGCGCCGTTACAAACGATATTCCCAGACAAACCAGAACGACTAGCAGCAATAAAACTTCAGGACTTTTTAACGCGACGATTTTTTTGAGCAGCAATGGAACAAGCAACCATGCCACCGCCACAATAACAATCAAACCTAATAAAGAGCCGCCGAGTTTGGCGGCAATCGCTCCGAATGAAGCCGCATCCTTTCCGCCCAAAACCGGGACTAAAAGCATCATCAATACTATGCTTATGTCTTGAAAAATCAGAATGCCGACAGCTGCGCGACCGTGAGGAGCGTCAACTTCGTTACGCTCGGCATAGCTTTTCAGAACAATCGCCGTGCTGGAAAGCGCCACCAGAAATCCGAAGAACATCGCCTGGTTAAGCTGCCGCCCGAAAAGGATTGCGGCAACTGCCGTTGCCGCAATTGTCAGCCCAACCTGCATACCTCCGCCAAAAAGGACGAGCCTTTTCATTTCACGTAGCCGATGAAGGGAAAATTCCAGCCCGATAGTAAAAAGCAGAAGCATTACCCCGATTTCGGCAAGAACTTCAATCGCTTCAAGCTCTTTGATCAATCCTAATCCGTATGGTCCGATGACGATTCCTGTCAGCATTAAACCAACCAGAAGCGGCAGCTTTAAGCGAAGGCATGCAAAGGCAACCGGCACGGAAACCAGTAAAATAATTAATAAATCCGCAAACAGCGGCGGCGTGTGCATTTTCTAATGCTCCTCCTCTTTTAACCTCTTTAAAAAGATTATCTCCTCTCAAACTTCCATAGATGAAAATTGTGAAAAATCTCGCTTGATAATCTTCGCGCGGAATCAAACTTCTATAGCGAAGATTATCGAGAGACGGTGAACCAACTTTATGTGCTCGCCGCGATTCTTCGCCCGTCGCCATAACTCTCAAGCGGGCATGTTCGGTCGTCGTTAAATTGACGTGACGCATTTTCGTCAGCACGTTGAGCACCGCGTTATCAATCGCCTCTTCGCTTACTTAGCCTACTTCAGTGTGTGCGCCTCGGAACTCGCAAGGCTAACGCGCCCGGAGCCGGAGCGAGCATCTCGTAACAGTCGGCAATTAATAATAGAAATTTATTTCAATTATCAGCCTTCGATTATAGCGGAAGCAAACGCACCTGTTTTTTCGGATAATCTGTCTTTAGAAAAATTTATTACCTCCAGCTTTTCAGATACTACTGTAAGCGTCCGGCACATCATCTCAAACGACACCGCGCAAAAAAGTCCCGGCTGACGAGTTGTCGGATCAAAGTCCCTATGAGCCGCGGCTTCCAAATACAGCGCGCGAGGGTCTTTATTATGCATAATTTCCAATTCACCCGCAGAATATAAAAGATCGGTTCCGTATGTCTTTACTTTCAGATTGCCCCGCCGATAGTGCCGGAACCGCATCTTTCGGGCGAAAACGCCTTTGATAAACGGCGCGTAATGGAAACTTTCGTTTCAATTTTGATTTTTTAAGCATTTATCAAACCCTTTAAAGAGTTCGCTCGCTTTTACCAAATTCGCCGCTTCCGCTAATGGGCGAATTCCAACCGTTGATCAGCTGAAAAACACCGTTTAGCAAAATTCATTTGTCGCGTTTCTTGCAAGTGATTAAAGTTTATGCTCCGATGAATTTTTCAGCCGTCGCATCTTTAATCAACTTTCTGGGATTCGCTTTCGGCATCGCTTTATACGCGGTGCTGCTCGTGATGGTCGTCCGGCATCGGATTCGCGCATCGGCGAATGAAGAAACCGGGAAGTTGAAATTTACGCCGAACTGGCTGCTTTTTGCGACAGCGATTCTCGGCTTGCTGTGGAACTTCGGCAATTTAACCGAACTCGCCTGGCGCGATTACTGGAGCGGACGAGCTTCGCCCTTTTTAACGGGAGCGGCTTATGCCGCGCTCGGATTTCTTCCGGCGGTCGTCGTTCATTCTGAATGGCTGGCGACGACGAAGATCGGAAAGGATTTCAAGACGAAATTATTAACCATCGCGGCTTATGTTTTAAGCGGCATTGCCGCTATTTTGCATTTCCGCGCGGCTGCCGTTTTAGATTTCGCTCCGTCCGTTTTCGCTCTGCAAATTTTAACCGTCGGCTATCTGGCTATTCTCGCTTCATTGTTTTTAGCGACGCGGCAAAGCGGCTGGCAAAAAAGCGTGCGAACGGCTGCGCTCGCCGTTTTCGCCGTTTCCGCCTTGCACTTAAGCCAGCCGCACGACCGAAGCAGTTCGATTTTCATCGAATTGCTTGGACACCAGGCGAGTTTGCCGCTCGCTTTCGCCATTCTTTATCAGGATTACCGCTTTGCTTTCGCCGACCTTTTTCTCAAACGCGCTTTATCCTTTCTTTTTTTAACCGCTTTCGTTTTAGTTATTTACCTCATTTTGGTCGCTCCGCTTTTAGCGATGCACGAAAATCATCCGCCGCCCGACCCGCAGCGAATCGCCGTGATGATCGGTTTCGGAATGACGAGCGCTTTCGCTTATCCGAAACTTCATCAATCCGCCGTCTGGTTCGTTGACAGAGTTTTGCTCCGCCGCGTTCCTTATGACCGTCTGCAAACAGAAATTATGCAAAAAATTTCCACGCTCGAACCGATTGAATCGGTATTAAATGAAGTCAAAGACAAATTAGCCGCAGCATTGACGGCGAAGACGGCATTTTTTAGAGAAATTTATCAAAAACCGGATTCTGCGGCGGCAACAACCGCGCCGCTCGTCGGCGTCGCATCCAACAGCGCGGAAGTTATGATTCCGACTGCCGATGAGCCGCATTTCCAGATTATTTTGCCCGATCTGGCAGGCGGGCGAAGGTTGCTCTCCGAAGAAATCGAAATGCTCGAATCCGTCGCGTTGCATACGGCTCGGCGGATTGACCAGCTGCGCGTGACGCACGAGCGGTGCGAGCGCGAATTGCGCGAGCAGGAATTTTCCAAGTTAGCGACCGAAGCCGAGCTGCGCGTGCTGCGCGCGCAAATCAACCCGCATTTTCTTTTCAACGCGCTGACGACCATTGGTTATTTAATAAACACCGCGCCGCACCGCGCCGTGCAAACTCTCGTCCAGCTTACCGGACTGCTGCGCGGAAGCCTTCGTTCGACCGGCGAATTTCAGACGCTCGGCGACGAATTGAAATTGATCAAAGCGTATCTGGAAATTGAAAAGGCGCGTTTTGAAGAACGTCTGCAAGTCGACATTGATGTCCCCGAAGAGTTCGCATCGTTTCGCATACCGTCGCTCATCTTGCAGCCGCTGGTCGAAAACGCAGTCAAACACGGCATCTCGCCGCAGAAAAAAGGCGGTGCAGTCCGAATCAAAGCCCGGCGCGAAAACGGATTTTTTATTTTGCAGGTTGCCGACACAGGCGCTGGAATCGGCGCGGATGAACTGCGCTTGAAACGCGAAAGCCGCGTCGGACTAAATAACGTCGAACAGCGTCTGCATCTTTATTACAACGGCGCGGCGAATCTGACGATTGAGAGCGGCGCGGGCGGCGGTACGAACGTCGAGATTCGATTTGATACAAACGCGCCTCAATCCGCTCATCAGATTTACAAAACGACGGCGGTAAATAAATCAACCGAACGTGCATTTTTATAAGGAATTGTCACAGAAAATTATGGAAAACAAACTACGAATAATCATTGCCGACGACGAGCGACCGGCGCGGCTTTTCCTGCGCTCGATGCTCGAAACCTTCGATGATACGCTCATTGTCGGCGAAGCGGAAACCGGCACCGAAGCCGTCGAGATTATCGAACGGGAAAAACCGGATTTGGCTCTGCTCGATTTGCAAATGCCGGAGGCGACCGGACTCGAAGCGGTGAAATTGATTAAAAAAAAATATATGCCGCTCGTGGCGTTCGTCACGGCATACGACGAATACGCCGTCCAAGCCTTTCAAATCGGCGCGGTAGATTACCTCTTAAAACCGGTTGACCGCTCGCGTCTCCGGGAAACTTTAGATCGTGCGCACGAGCGGTTAGAGCAAACTGATTTCCGCGAAAGAGAAGTCGAGAGCGTCAGAGCGGCGGCTTCGGTTTATGAAGAAACCACACGCGAGCCGTTTCTCGAACGCATTCCTATCAAACACCGCGACGCGATTGTTCTTGTTCCGGTCGCTGAGATTGCCTCAATCGTCGCCGATGCGGAGCTGCTGCACATTACGACCGTTGACGATACGACTTATACGATCAATTTTCGGCTTAAAGATTTGGAAGCGCGGCTCAACCCGCAGAAATTCGTCCGCCTGTCGCGCGGAACGATTGCCAACCTGGAAATGATTTCGCACGTCAACCCGATGCCCGGCGGAACTTATAACGTCTCGCTCAAAAACAACCAGCAGCTCAATGTCAGCCGCCTGCAGTCGCGTATTTTTCGCCAACAGTATCTGCGGATGTAATTTTACATTGAAAAATCAGCCGTGTTTCTGAAAAAGCGAAAACCGTTCGTTGATAAAAAAAAGCCCTTCATTGGTTTTAATCAATATCCGGCTAAAAACAGGTATCCGTATTCCGGTTTTGCCTTTAAACTTTTTGATTGAATTTTAATTCAGTAATTCGGCTTAAAAAAATAATATGAAAACCAAATTTATTAAAGCAATTTTATTTTCGGCTTTTGCCGTTTTCTGCTTGCCGTTCGCTGCTTTCGCGCAAACCGGCGGCACGATTCGCGGCACGATTACCAGCGATGTCAACCGCACTCCCGTCGGCGGCGTATCGGTGGAAATCACGCAATTGCGGCGCACGGTTGAAACCGATGCAAACGGCGCGTATGAATTTACCAACATTCCGCCGGGCAGATACACGCTCGTGACGCACATCGAAGGTTTTTCCGACCGGGCGCAAACCGTCGTTTTGACAGGCGGAGCGACCGCTGCCGTTGATTTCACACTGAGTTTGACCGCTCTGCGCGAAGAAGTCACCGTTACGGCGACCGGCGCTGAAGAATCGGTTTTCGAGTCGTTTCAATCGGTCAACTCGGTCGGCTCGACTCGTATCAGAGAGCAGGCGAACACTGCAATCGGCGAGGTTCTGGAACGCGAGGCGGGCGTCAGCAAACGCTCGTTCGGTCCTGGTTCGTCGCGCCCTTCAATTCGCGGATTTGAAGGCGACAGAGTTCTGGTGTTGCAGGACGGAATTCGCAACGGATCGGTCGGCTCGCAGTCGGGCGATCACGGCGAACCGGTTGACACGCTGAATCTCGAACGGCTCGAAGTCATCAAAGGTCCGGCAACTTTGCTTTACGGATCGAACGCCATCGGCGGCGTCGTCAACGCCGTGTCGGGCGACGAAAACGACGCGCATCCCGGACTGCGCGGTTATTTCACCGGCTTGGGCGGCACGGTCAACCGTCAGGGCGGTTTGGCGGGCGGCTTGGAATACGGCTTCAAACGATTTTTATTTACGGGCAGCGGCAGTTTTTTGAACGAAGGCGATTTCCGCACGCCGCTCGGCATAATTCCGAATTCGGCGTCTCGCTCATCCGTCGGTTCGACAAGTTTCGGTTATTTCGGCGACAAAGGCTACGTCAGAGGAAGGTTTAATTTCGACCGCCGTCGTTACGGCATTCCCTACGCGCCTTTGTTTGAAGAAGGCAGCTTGATCACCACGACCGGCGGCGAACCGTGCGAGTCCGAAGAAGAAGAAGGATTGCGCGGCGGTGAAGAACCTTGTCAATACGACGTGTATGCCATCCGCGACCAATTCGCCAACCAGCTGCCGGAAACGCCCGAAGAACAAATCGATATTAAAATGCGGCGCGACAATTTCCGCTTTGCAGGCGGCTTCCGCAATTTACAGAGCGCGATTCCGCAAGCTGATTTTTACGTTGATTTTACTAAATATAAACACGATGAAATCGAAACTGCAGACGGCATTGACGAAGTGGCGACGACCTTTTGGAACGACACTCTCACTTACCGCGGCGTTTTCCAGCAAGCCAAATATAAAAAATTGACAGGGCGTTTCGGTTTTGAAGGTTTCCGTCGCAGTTATTTAACAGAAGGCGCGGAATCGCTCGTCGAGGGCAGAATCCGGCAGAATAATTTCTCGTTTTTCGCCCTTGAAGAACTTGATTTCGATCGCGTTGCTTTGCAATTCGGCGGGCGCGTCGAGACCAATCGCTATCGTCCGACCGATCCGATTTATCAGGAACGAGATTTCACGGGATTTTCCGGCGCGATCGGCGCGCGGTTTCGTTTGTGGGAAGGCGCTTCGTTCGTCACCAATTTGACGAGTTCGTATCGCGCTCCGGCGCTCGAAGAACTTTACAATTTCGGACCGCACATCGGCACGGTGACTTTTGAAATCGGCGACCAGAATCTGCGGCGCGAACGCTCGAACGGCATCGAGCTTAGTCTGCGTCAAAATCTGCGCCGCGTTCGCATTAACGGCAGCTTCTTTTATTACAACATCAACGATTTCGTTTATCTCGCGCCGCAGGACGAAGACGGCGACGACAACATCGATGTCGAAGATAATCTGCCGGTGTCGGCTTATTTGCAGGACAAAGCGCGTTTTATGGGCGCGGACATAACGGTTGACGTGGACATCACGAATAACCTCGGTGCGTTCGTCATTGGCGACGTCGTCAGCGCCAGACTTCGTGATTCACTGGAGACGCCGCTGCCACGCATCACTCCGCCAAGACTTCGCGCGGGACTCGATTTCCGCTACAAAGGCTTGAGTCTTCGTCCCGAAGCCGTGTTCGTTTCGCGCAAAAGCGAAAGCGATGTTTTCGCGCTCGAGACGCCGACCGCCGGTTACGGATTGTTTAACGTCAACGCGTCTTATACTTACGCGACCGAGCGCTACGCGCACATTTTTACCTTCAGCGGGCATAACCTCGGCGATAAACTTTACCGCAACCACGTCAATTTCATTAAAGATTTGCTGCCCGAAGCCGGACGCGGCGCGCGCGCTTCTTATACGATTCGATTTTTCTAAAGCTAATTCGATTCGAATTGAGAAAAGAAAAGGCGCGAGCAATATTGCTCGCGCCTTTTCTTTTAATGAAAGCAGATTAGCTGTTAATGTCTAATCTGCTTTTATTATCTGATAAACGAATGTTTCGGGCGACCGCTTTTTTAAGAAACGAAAGCTACTGAATATGAAAAGCGATTTGCCGGATATAAACGGCGACGGTGAATTTTTTATTTTCCAATCCCGCATCACTCCATTCAACCTCAAAAAATAATTTTCGCCGCGAACTGCATTGAACGCGCGCCGCCGACGGTGTAAAGCTGGTTGAAGCCGGGCGTCGAGCCGCCGCCGGTGAAACCGCTGAGCTGGTCGGAAAGAATAACGGTTGATTGACCGAAATTCAGATTTTGAATCGTGCCGGTCGGCGTGACGGTGCGGACGATTTGATTATTCCCGTCAATGGCGAAATTAGCGCGATTAAAAACGTTAAAGGCTTCGGCTCGCAGCTGCAATCGAATGGTGTTTACCAAATTAAATTCGCGCCGCAGAGCGATGTCGGTTTGATAAAGCGGAAAAGCGCGCAGCGCGTTGCGACCGAGATTTCCCTGACGGTTGACGGGCGCGTTGACGAGCGCCGCCGGATTGACGCGCCGACCACCGGGAAGCGTCGCGTCATCGAGATAAAGCGCAGCGCTTGAGTCAACGTCCGGGCGATTGATGAAAGTCGTGAATCCGGCGGTGCGATAACCGATAAAGGCGTTAAACGGCGGCGCGGAACGGGCGCGCGTGATCAAATCGAAAGCGAATCCGCCGAGAACGGCTTTGCCGAATCCTTCTTTGAACGGTGACGGAATCCGGTAAGTGAAAGACGCCGTGAAAGTGTGGCGGATGTCGAAATCCGACGGCGCGTATTCCGTTTCGGGATTGACGCGAAAAAGCGCGGGCGAGGCGGCGATCTCGCTCGAAATATTGTCATTAGATTTGGCGAAAGTGTAAGACGCGATTGCCTGAAACCCGCGCGAAAGCCTGCGCTTGAATTGCAGCTGCAGGGCGTTGTAATCGGAGCGCCCGCGATTTGAAGTGACTGAAACATTGCTGAAACTGTTTCCAGTCCCGAAAATCGGATTTAAAACCTGATTCGCCGGAATGCCGAGCGCGGCGTCGGCAGGCGTATTTCTCAAAAGCTCCGTGAATAATAATCCTCGTCCTCGCGAGCCGACGTAAGTAAGGGAAACGCTTTGCCGCTCGCCGATCGATTTTTCGATTGCCGCGTTGTATTGCAGCGTGTAGGGAAGTGAAATATCCGGCGCATAAACGAAAAATTCCGAAGCGTAAGGCGGATTTGTGTTAAACGGCGCGGGCTGCAAAGCTGTGTTGATTGCCACCGAACCCGGAACAAATGGAACTCTGACAAGCGGCGTCACCGAATTAAACGGAAAGCTCGCATAGCCGCGCGTCGCTTGTCCGGTCGCCAGATCGTAAAACACGCCGAAGCCGCCGCGAATGACGAAACCGCCGTTTTGGTCGAGAGCGTAAGCCGCGCCGACGCGCGGCGCGAAATTGTTGTAAGTCGGCTCGAACGCCCGCGTTCCCTGCGGCGCGAGCGTCGCCGTCAGCGGATTGTCTAATCCATTGATTGCAAAAGGCAACGCCCCGTTCGATGTCGGCGGCAGATTTAAGTCGTAGCGCAAGCCGTATGTCAAAGTCAGGCGAGGAGTGGCGCGCCACGTATCCTGGGCGAAAGCCGAATAATTTTCAAACTCGAACTGTCCGACCGGCGCGAGCGCCTGCGTCTGCACGCGAACAGTACCGCGCGTCGCCGCCGCCTCGATCGCTTCAGTCAGACTGCCGAAATTGTATGTAAAGCCGAATGAACGCGCGTTGACCTTCGGACGCAGGCGGCGATAATCCGCGCCGAATTTTATCTGGTGATTGCCGGTCAAAAAGGTCGCGCTGCCGATTAAATTTAATTGTCTTTGCCCGTTGCCGAAGCTGCGCCCGCGCGTCTGATTGATTAAATTGCCGAACTGAACGCTGACGGAAACATTGCCTTCAGCAGCAAAAGCGGGCGTCAGCGCTGACAAGTTGCTTAAAACCGCGCCGCCGGTTTCCTGACCGGTGAACAGAAAATCGCCCGCGTCATCCGTGTAATTTCCGCGCAAATCGAATGCCAATTTCGAGCTCGCCGCGTAAGTCGCGCCCAAAGTCAGGAATCTCGTTTTGACGCTGAAAAAATTCGTTTGATTCGGAAACGCCGTCGTAGCCGAATCGATTGATGACGACGTATGTTTGTAGCGTCCTAAAACGCTGAATTTCGAGGTGATTTTCTGGTCAATGCGAACGCCGACGGAATTAACTTTGACCGGATTCGAGATTGACTGCTCGAAACGCCCGATGAGCGGATCGTTTGTCGTCGGTGTCGCGTTCGGCAGAGGAAATCCGGCAAGCAGCCGGCTGATTTCCGTTAAACCGAGTTCGGCGGCGCGATCCCGCGCCCTGAGAGACGGCACGTTCGCGCTGCGGAAAACCGGCTGGCGCAGGCGCAAGCCTTCATACGATACGAAAAAGAAAGTTTTGTCGCGCCCATCGTAGAAAAACGGAGTGCCTTCGCCGAAACGCGGCAAAAAAACGGGTCCGCCGAAAGTGAAACCGAAATTATTCTGCCGCAGCTCGCCGCGCGGAATGCCCGAACGATTTTTGAAAAAACTGTTCGCGTCGAAAGCGTCGTTGCGGACGTAATTGAAAACGCTGCCCGTCAGACGATTGCCGCCCGAACGAGTCAAAAGCTGAACCTGCGCGCCTGCTGTGCGCCCGTATTCCGGCGCGAAAACCGACGTTTGCACGCGAAATTCCTGCAGCTCGTCAACTGAAGCGAGATTATTAAATCCGCCTAAAACGGTCGTATTCGGCAAAGTTCCGGCGGCTTGCTGGCTCGATGTGGCAATCGGTGTCGTTCCGGCGTTCGCCGATACGCCGTCAACGGTAAAATAATTTGAGTTCGTCCGCTGCCCGTTGACGGAAAATTGTCCGGGACTGGTCGCGCTCGACGGCGCGAGAACCACGCCGGGCGTCAGCTCCAAAAGCGATTGGAACGAACGTCCGTTGAGCGGAATATTTTCGACAAGCTCGCGCGTGACGACGGTTGAAACCGTCGCCGAGTCGCGCTCGACGAGCGTCGGGCTGTCTTCGACGGTGACCGTCGCCGAAACTTCGCCGACGCGCAAAGTGAAATCCTGCGCGGCGCGGGCGGCGACATTCAAAGTCACGTCTTCTTTAACTGTCGTTTGAAAACCCGCCAGCCGCGCCGAAACGCGGTAAACGCCCGGCTGAAGTTCGGCGAATATGTATCGTCCGTCGTCGTTGGTTGCGGCGGTCAAAGTAGCATTTGTCGCCCGGTTGACCGCTTCTACGACCGCGCCGGAAACGGCAGCGCGGCGCTCGTCCGTGACGCGTCCGGCAAGCGTCGCCGTCGTTTGAGCTGTTGCCGGAATTGCCAAAATCGCGGTAAATAAAAACCCATAAAGCCAAACGGCTTTTTTCGATAAATTCATAATTTCCTCTTGTATAAATTTCAAACATAGAATCGAAATAAAAAAAGCGAGTCTAACTGTTTTAGAAGAATCAAAAGGAAGTTTTCAACAAACGGACTTTAACGCTACATCAACCGTTCGTTTTTTTTAACGAGCCTGCTACGCCTCGATACCGACAGCCGGTTAAAAACTTGCCGCCGGGCAAACAAATTTGCGCTTTAATATAAAGAATTCAAATTTTCTAAATACACAAAATGAAATTACAGAACATCAAAATTACTTTTTTAGCCGCTTTTCTGCTTTTGGTTTTTGCGGGTGCGGCGCAGGCACAGAATACAGCCCGCCTTAATTGTTTCCCCTTTGAAACGCTGCCCGCGAACGAGCGCGAACAGGCGGAAGTTCTTTTATTAAAAGCTCTCGACGGCGAATCGCTATACACGATCGTCGGCGGGCTGAAACCGATGTCGAGCGGTTTTCAATCAATGCAAACGCGGATTGCTTTGCCGCGGATGGAAAAAGGGGAAGCCGAAAAAATAGTTGCCGAACTCGGCGCGAAAAAGCCCGAAGAATCAAGCGACGATGAAAAACGCCGTTTGAGTCAGGCTAAACAAACAATCGAGCGCGCCGTTGCGCTCGAAAAAATAGATTTGACCAGAAAAATTCTCGAACAATGGCGATGCGGCGACGAAATTTTCGCCGATGTCGAACATTTCGCCCGCGATTACGAAGGCAAGAAGTTTACAGACGCGGTTGTTTTTTCACGCCCTAAACTGCGGCGAATGTTAAGCGAACGAAAAGACTTTTTCTCGCGCTCGGGCATCACCGAAAATTCGCATCCGCTCGCTGTTTTATACGCGGTCGAATATGAAAAAACGACAGCGCGCAATGCCGGTTACGGTTATCTTTTCGGCTATCCCGACCACGCCGTCCGCTTTTTCGTCGAAGCGGCGAACGAAGAGGATTTGTCCGGACGATTCGTCGAGCGCGGATTCGTTTCGATTCCTACTTTCGCCCGCGAAACAAACGCTTTCATTTACGCCGTGCCGAAAAATTATGTCGAAACGGAAACGGATAAAATTTTACGTCTCCGCGCCGAACGAATTTTGTCTGCCTATAAAAAACGCCGAGCCGCATACGTCGGCGCGGGCAAAAAGGGCATCGTTGAAATGTTGAGAGATTGGTTTTGCGACAATCAAAATTGCTCGCCTGAAAACGCTCGTCTCGAATAATGAGATTAATCGACAAATTTTAGAAAAAACCGCGCTTGATTGCCGCCGATGTCTTATCGCCGGACAAACGGTAAAGGCTGATGACTTGTCCGTCTTCGACGAGTTCGCCGACTTCGAGCGTGCCGGAAACCGTTGTCGGATTGTGCGAGACTTTCGCTTTCGCGCCCGGCGACATCTTGACGTGAACCCATTGATTGATCTGCGAAGGCGCGCCGTAAAAACACATATCGTAATTTCCGTTCAAGGCAAATTCGTCAACATATCCTTGATCGTCAGCGCGGACGCACCCGAACCGTGAAACCGGTGTTCATGCTTCACCGCATAATTTAAGTGAAGTGCTCAAATTATATCAATCAATTTCGCTAATCAATTTCGCCTTCGATCGTCGCCATTGAGGCTTCTTCGAGAGCCGTTCGGTTTGAACAATTGCTTAAGGAGACGCATCATCAATTACTGATCGGCAGCCCGTCGGGATGCCGAAAGGCAAGATGAAAACGCTCGGTTTTCGTTTTCACCAATACGCCGGTGATTGCGATTTTCCTGCCTATTTTTTGGGCGTTGCGAGGGAAACGCATATCAGCGTTTCGAAAATATTAATGTTGGTTTCTTTTTTCTTCGATGTTCGGCGTCGTCGGTGTTAATCTCCAGCCGTTTCTCGCCGCCGTCATCATGTTCTGGGCTTCGGCGAGCTGTATGACGCTGGTCGGTTATCAAATAAACACGATGATTTACGGACCGGACAATATTAAAATTTCCGATTTTGCCCGAGTCAGAACGCCGCTCAATATTATTTTCAAACTGCTGGCGACCCTTTTGATTCCGATTTTCTTGAAATTTCAACTCACCGTTTTGATGACTCTCAATATTTCGTGTTGACAAACATATTCGCTTAGGCGAATATAACTTTTAATACTTTTGACGAGGGAAATATTATTCCCGCGTTCAGCGAATTAGACTTACTGCGATTGCTTGTGCAGGCGATCGAACGATTTGAGCGTTTTTTTAACGGTTTGAGCGAAAAAATTCTTGCTTGAACACTGTTTCTTATTGAAATCTTTCATCAACTTCATATTCGCTGAATAATCTAGTTTAGAAACTTATTCTTTCTAATTTTATGTCAACAAATCCCAATCCGCTGCGCCGCCTGTCTTTGCTTGACAGACTTTTAACGCTCTGGATTTTCGCAGCAATGGCTATCGGCGTCGCCCTCGGTTTTTTGGTTCCGAAAACTGCTGATTTTATTAATCAGTTTCAACTCGGCACGACGAACATTCCGATTGCCATCGGTTTGATTTTGATGATATATCCGCCGCTCGCCAAAGTGAAATACGAAGAATTGCCGTCGGTTTTCCGCAACACAAAAATTCTCGCTCTCTCGCTCGTGCAAAACTGGATAATCGGACCGCTTTTGATGTTTTTTCTGGCGATTTTCCTGCTTCCCGACAAGCCCGAATATATGATCGGTCTAATTATGATCGGCATCGCGCGTTGCATCGCGATGGTTATTGTCTGGAACGATCTGGCGAAAGGCGACAACGAATACGTTGCCGGTCTGGTCGCTTTTAATAGTATTTTTCAAGTACTTTTTTACAGCATTTACGCATACGTTTTCGTTACACTTCTGCCGCCGCTGTTCGGCGTAAGCGGCGCGGAAGTCAGCATCAGCATCTGGCAGATTGCCGAAAGCGTTTTGATTTATCTCGGAATTCCGTTTTTCGCGGGAATGATAACCAGATATCTTTTGATAAAAGCGAAAGGCAAAGATTGGTATAACGACGTTTTTATTCCGAAAATCAGTCCTGTCACGCTCGTCGCGCTGCTTTTCACGATTGTCGTAATGTTCAGCTTTAAAGGGCAACTGATCGTTCAAATTCCGTTCGATGTCGTGCGAATTGCCGTTCCACTGATTATTTATTTCGTTTTAATGTTTTTCAGCGCATTTTTCCTGGCGAAAAAAGCGGGCGCGGATTACGCGAAAAGCACATCGCTGGCATTTACCGCCGCCGGAAATAATTTTGAACTCGGCATCGCCGTCGCTATTGCAGTTTTCGGTATTAACTCGGGCGTGGCATTCGCGGCGGTTATCGGTCCTCTGATCGAAGTTCCCGTGCTGATACTATTGGTGCGCGTCGCGCTTCGGCTGCAGACGGGATTTCAAAACCAGAAAAATGATTTCGAGGTTGCAACGCCCGAAAACGCGCCATGATATGAAAAAACAGCCGGTAAAAATCAATAAAAAAAAGTAAATGTATGAAAGAAAAAAAGCGAGTTTTAATTTTATGTACGGGCAATTCCGCCCGCAGTCAAATGGCTGAAGGACTACTCAGGCACGACGGCGGAGAGCGTTTTGAAGTCGAAAGCGCCGGAGTCATTTCCAGTTTCGTTCGCCCGCAGGCAATCGAAGCGATGCGTGAAATTGATATTGATATTTCCGGGCAGCGCTCGAAATCGGTCGAAGAATTCAACGGGCAAAATTTCGATTACGTGATTACTGTCTGCGATAATGCCAAAGAAAGCTGTCCGGTTTTTCCGGGCGATGTCCAACGCGTTCACTGGAGCTTCGACGATCCGGCGGAAGCGAGCGGAGATGAAGCGGAAAAATTAGCGCTTTTCCGTCGGGTTCGCAATGAAATCAGCAACCGTTTGCGCGAATTCATTTTGAGAGATAAAGCCGGTATTTAGAGAATCGTTTAACGAATTCGATTGATGAATGATTTATTGTTCGGCTAAACGGTTGTTTTCATACTTTAATTTGTCTTTCAAAAAATAAAATATCACCTCGTCGGTATCATTTGTCCGAGTAAAACGATCAAGGATTCCCGTTTCGATCGGAAGGCGACACTAATTCTACGGCGTTCCGCTAGTATCCTCAAGAGCGTCGTTGTATTCGTTCAAACATTTGTTGAGCGGCTCGCCGTTGGTATGAATGCAATTGCAGAAACTTTCACCGGCTTTGAGGCGACGATTGTCCTTAAATTGTTTGAGACATTGCGGCAAAGTGTTGCGGGGCTTAACGCTGTATAAGATGTCTGGAACGACCACTACAAAAAAGAAAACGGCTGCGAAAACTCCGGCAAAGAAATAAACGGGGAATTTGTCGTTCCAAAGCTGTTTTAAAAAAACGCGGAAACGCGCTGAAAGAGGGTGTATTCCGTAGCGGGAAAAAACGGCGCGACGAACCGCGCTTTCAGATGATTGAATATCGATTTCAAGGCTTTCCCGTTTTTTTATATGAAAGTCGTTTGCCAGACGATTAAACGGAAGAATGTATTTCCATTTCTCATAATTCCAGCCGAGAATATACAAATTCGCCAGCGTCATCAAAGGCGCGGTAAACATCGAGCCGTCAAAACGCGTCGCAAACGTCAGAATGGTTATATTTAATATGATCGGGAAATAAAGAAACGCTCCTAACGTCGCAGTGCGCGGAATCAGCAATAAAATCGCCGCCAGTAACTGCGCGACGCCGATAAATGTGTAGTAATAACCCGTCAGGTGCAGCGCTTCCAGATAATGTCCCATCGGATGATTGACGTGTAAGCCGTTGGCAAAGCGTTCGTCAATCAATTTTACGATGGCTGCGGGAATAAATCCGAGTGCCAGTGCGAGACGGTTAAAAATCGAAAAGAGCCAAAGCCAACTGTTTCGTTTCGCCTCGGAATGAAGCCGGTCAAGCGTCGAAGAAATATTCATAAATTTTTAGAAAAACAAGCTATGAAAACAAATATTAAAAATTCGGCTTGAATATAATTGATTAAGCTTCGAACAAATTCTCCCGGAATTCAAAAGAGACATTAACACTTAATTCTATTCAAGATCTGCTCTCGCTTAGTATCAAGAAGTGGATTTTGTTCAAGTTCCAGCTCCGGTTGTTTCACAAAGCGGCGTTTTTGAAGCGGTATTCGTCCTAATATAGAATCTTAATTTTTGTCGCTCGGTTTTTTTGGATTGCTATTAGCGAAAAATAGTTTTCAGTCTTTAACAATTACCCGGCGCAGATATTCCTGATTATCATCTCCCCATTTTCCTAATGCCGTGATAATCGGCAACAAGCTTTGTCCAAATGCAGTTAAAGAGTATTCGATTTTCGGCGGCAATTCAGCATAGATATTTTTACTGATAATCCTTGTGCTTCCAGTTCATTGAGCTGCATATTTAAGACGCGGCGAGTCGCTTGCGGTATCTTCTTTTGCATCTGCCCCGGACGCTTGTTGCCTTCGGCGATAAAATAGATCAAGTGAATTTTCCATTTCCCATAAATGACCTCTTTAACGAGATCAAGCCCGCAATTTAAATCAATCGGAATCTTTTTTTTATACATAATTTTAGCTTCTCGATCGTAGTAATAATTTTTTCAAAATACGCTGATGGGATAAATTTATCCCTATTTGATTCGATTATCCGTATTGTAATGCTTTTTCTATCTCTGAATAATACTCGAAGGAGGAAAACTTTAGTAGAACTTGCAAAAAATTATGAACACAGCTATCGAAACCAACCACAGCGAATTAACAGGGAAAAAGATTTTGATTACCGGCGGAACTAAAGGCATGGGCGAAGCAATCGTTAAACGCCTGAGAGCAGCCGGAGCAGCGGTGATGACGACTGCACGCTCAATGCCGCAAAATTTGGCATCGCCGGAATTGTTTGTCCAGTCAGACATTAGTACGCCTGACGGAGTAGAAAAGGTTTTCAAGGAGGTTTCAGCCCGCTTCGATAGCCTTGATATTCTGGTCAACAACGTCGGCGGTTCTTCCGCACCGAGCGGCGGCGTGATGGCTTTAAATGACGATCATTGGCAGCAGGCTTTTAACGATAATTTATTTGCCGCCGTCCGCCTTGACCGGGCATTTCTGCCGAAAATGCTTGAGCAAAAAACAGGTGGCATCGTCCATATTTCCTCGATTCAGCGCACACTTCCGCTCTATCAATCTACGCTCGCATATGCGGCGGCAAAAGCCGCGCTTACCAATTACAGTAAAGGACTTTCTAAAGAAGTTGCATCGCAGGGAGTGCGGGTAGTTACTGTTTCGCCCGGTTTTATCGAAACGCAATCGGCGACGCGAATGATTGAAAATTTAGCTGAAACGGCGGGAACGGACATCGAGAACGCGCGACAGGGATTGGTAGATTCACTTGGAGGTATTCCGATGAACCGTCCCGGGCAACCGGAAGAAGTTGCCGAGTTGGTCGCGTTTCTAGTATCGAAACGCGCCTCTTATATTACCGGCACTGAATACGTCATTGACGGCGGCACGATACCAACTGTTTAACATTCAAATCCCGACAACAATAAAAGTCAGCGAGCGTCAAAGTTTTGAAGAAAAGCAGCTTTCATTAATACTTTAGCGGCGGTCGCGGCAAATACTTTTTCCGTCGCAAACATCTCTTTGATTGCCGGAACGGAATGGGAAAAAAGTGTCGGCGGTGGTGACTCCTTGTGCGAGAATGCCAGGCGCGCCGTTTCTATGGAAATGCTGCTGCGCGAATATAAGCAATACGCCTGCGCTCATGGTTGAGGCATCCTGCGTCGTGACCAGACCGTTTGAGGGTCTTGTAGATTGTAAAGAATATTGTATTTCGCATCGTTTTCCTTTCGGCGGAAAAATTAAAGCCTTGCTTCTCAAAATCGAAGGCGCGTTTTTCAAATAATCGTAATTTGAAAACGCGCCGCCGATCATCATTTTTCGGAAGTTTTCATGCGATAAATTCACTTTCAATCCCGACGACGCGCCAGTTGATGTCGTATTTTTTGATTTTCGCGTTGAGCGTCGTTACTTTTACGCCGAGCAAACGCGCCGCCTGCCTTTGCCGCCCGCGCGCTTTAATGAGCGCGCTGCGAATCAAATCGGCTTCATAACGCTGAACCTCTGTTTGCAGACAAAATTCGTTTTCGTCAAAATCATCCGTTTTCGACGGCGCTGTTTTTTCTATCGATTCGACTTCGCGCAGCATCAATGTGGCGAGCGCGCGCATAGCTTCCACGCGGTTTTCCAAAAAATTCTGCGCGGGCGAGATTGAATTAGTATTTTCAAAAGTTTTGTTCGACAGCATCATAAAAAAGTCCTCCTTTATTTTCATAAACCGTAAAATCGGCGTCGGCGAGTGCTTCGCTGACAAACAAAACTCGCGTTGGCAGCGTAAAGTCATATTGCTTGCTTCGAGCGCTCAATATATATACGGCGCCTGCCGGAACATCGATAAAATTGTAATAGCCGAATAAATTTGTCATTGCGTAACGCGTTTCGCCCGCCGCGTCAGTCAAAGAAATTCGTGCCCGATTAATGCCGCGCCCTTTCGCAGTCGTGACGCGCCCGCCGATTGTGACCGTAGCGGCGGTCGGGGTGAGATTTTCGGCGATGACGAACGACGAAAGGCTTGATACGCGCCCGCAAAGCTGCGGTGAATTAACGGTTGTCGTGCGGTCGATCCAAATGCCATTTTCGAGATACAAAACTCGCAGGCGCGAAAATCTTTCTCCGACCAGCGCGGGCAAATTAAAACAAACGTCAATGTTTCCGCTCGCCGCGGCGGTCGTCTGAATATCGTAAGCCAAGCCCGAATGAGCGAAACCTTGCGGTAGAACCGGAATCGCTGAAGTTTCGAGCGGCGTCTGTTCCGTATCGCCCGCTGTCGCAACATTGGCAAAAGCGACAGTCGCGTCGCGCAACAAGTTAACGACGTTCGTGCCCGCATTAATCGCCACCTGTCGCAGTTTTCCGGCAGTTCCGGCGTTATAGATTGTTTGAATTTCGCTCGCCGAAAGAGCGCGCGTGTAAACGCTCGCGTCATCAACGTCGCCGCGCAGATAAAAGTCGTCGCCCTGAAGTGTAACCAGCGTTCCGATGGCAATGAACGGACTCGGCGCATCGGTAAAAGCCGCGCCGACATTTGAACTCGACGCTGCTAAATCGCCGTTAATGTAAAGCCGCAGCGGTTCGCCTGCTTTATGAACGGCGGCGACGTGCAGCCATTCGTTTTGCGGAACGGCGGCAGGCGTAACCGCGACGACGTTTGAAAAATTGCTGTAAGCCGCGAGCTGACCGTTTTGATTGTATAGAATACCGAATCGCGTAAATCGATTCTGCTCGGTTTCAACCCACACGGCGCTGAAGCCGAATGTCCCGGTTGGAAGCCCTCGAAGACGCACCCAGGTTTCGATCGTACCTTCGGTTTGACTGCGAAAAATGCTCGGCGAATTGATTTGCACGCCACCGCCGCCGTTGCCGCTGACCGGATTAAAACTCAAAGCCTGCCCGACTTTGCCGACGATAAAATTTGTATTCGGGAAAATAATCGAGCCGTTGTTTGCGCCGGTAAAATCGCGCGTGTCGCCGTCGCCCGCGTGCCACGCTGCCAGATTTGAAGGAACTGCCGTTGCTTGCCCATTCGCCCGGTTGTTAAAACAGAAAATCGTCAAAGCGACAAAAAATAAAATGAAAACTTTTTGAATGAATAGTTGAAACATAATTTTCCTCGTTTGCTGTTACTGGAGTAATCCGCCGAGAAAGGCAGATCAAAAGTATTCCTAAACGCTGACGCGCCGTTTTGAGGCGAAGTAAATCACGGTAAATTAAAATTTTGAAATTTATTCAAAAACGTATGATTGGGTGATTCGATTTGTTCGCAAACGGCGCGTTAATTAATAAAGCGAGGGTTTTACGCTTTCCAGATTTTTTACAAAGGATTGAAAATGAACAGAAAATTTATCAATAAAATATTCGCGGCTTTAATCGTCGGCTTGGTTTTAAGCGTTGATTTGACGTTTGCTCAAACGGCAATAACCGGTGGCAATGCGCAGCCTGTTGAAATCAAACTCGATCACGACGCGCTCGGCAGAGCGCCGACCGTCAAAGTGCAAATCGGCTCCAAAACATTGCCGTTTATGTTTGACAGCGGCGGCGGCGTGACGATTATCACGCCGGACGTCGCGAGAGAAATCCGCTGCACGCCGTTCGGACAAATCACCGGCTACAACGCGGGCGGAACTCGGATTGATATGAAAAGGTGCGACGACGTGGAAATGAAGATCGGCGATTTTTCCGCGCGCATAGATGTCGGCGTGTTGGATGTGATGACGTTTTTCAGTCCCGACACCGTTCAAATCGGCGGTTTTGTCACGCTTCAAACTTTTGCCGATCACGCGATCACGATTGATTTAACCGGAAACCGTTTGATTGTCGAGACCGAAAAATCTCTTACCGAGCGCGTCAAAGATATGAAGCCGCTCGAATCGAGATTGGTTACGGGACAGAGCGGCGCCGAACGAATTGTTTTCGTCGCCGCCAATTCGCCGCGCGGCAAATTCTGGATGAATTTCGACACCGGTAATTTCGGAGCGCTGCAATTTGCCCCGCACGCTCAGGAAATGCTCGGCATCAATTTCGACGCGCCGAACCGGGCGAAGATGACTAAACCCCTCAAACTGGATTTAATCAATCTCGGAACAATCGAAATGCCGGGGCGCGAGCGACAGATGATTATCGACGCGATGCTTAACTACGATACGATCAGCAAAATGACGGTCACGATTGACGTGCGAACCGGAAAAATGTGGGCGAAAATGAATCCGCAAACGCCTGGTAAATAAACTCGGAATGTATTGAAACAGTATGAAAAATCTATTGAACTTTTTAATCGCCGTTTTATTGCTTGCTTCAATAAATGTTCCGGCGCGAGCACAACAGCGTGAAATCAAAGAAAATTTTCGCGCCGAAACGATTGATTCTCTTTTGCGGCTGCTCAAAGAAAAATACGCTTACCCGGAAATGGCGCTCAAAATGGAGCAGGAAATAAACGCAAAGTCGAAACGCGGTGAATACGATTCTATTTCTGACGGCGTTAAGTTTGCCGAAAAAATTACGGCTGATTTGCGGACTGTTTTCGACGACAAACATTTAAAGCTTTCGTATTCGGTTGAGCCTATTTCGGTAAACACCGCCAAAGCGGGCGCTCCTTCAGCCGCAGAAATCGAACGAGCGCGCCGCCGGCAAACGCGCGAGCATTTCGGCGCGCAGCGCATCGAAATTTTAAAGGGAAACGTAGGACTGATTCAGCTGAATTATTTCGCGCCGCTCGACTGGGCTGCCGACACTTACGCGGCAATGATGAATTTTATCGCCGATACGGACGCGCTGATTTTGGATTTGCGGCAAAACACAGGCAGCTTCGACATAGACAGCGCTCCTTTCGTTTCCAGCTACCTTTTCGAGAAACCGGTTAAAGTCGGAGAAATCAACTGGCACGAAACCGCTGAAACCAGACAAATCTGGACTTCGGCGCGGGTTCCCGGCAGAAAATATCTCAACAAACCCGTTTACGTTTTAACGAGCCGCAGAACGGCATCCGGCGCGGAAGGTTTCGTTTCAAGTCTGAAAAACTTAAAACGCGCCACGCTCGTCGGCGAAACGACAATGGGCGCGACGATGCCCGGAATGTCGCACCGAGTCAATGAGCATTTTTCGGTCTGGATTTCGACTGGGCGCTCAAGCAGCGGTTCCGCCGCAAACGAAAACAAAGGAACACCGCCCGACATCGCCGTCGCGCCGGAAAACGCTTTGAAAGCGGCTCATTTGCAGGCTGTGAATCAAATCCTGCAAACCACGACGGACGAAGATTGGAAAACCCAATTAAAAAAAATTAAAACTGAAATCGAAGACAAAAATTGATGAAATCATCAAACGTAATCGTTCAATCAACGCGCCTCTTAAAACCGCGCTGTCTAGTCGAATTGTTAGATTTATCACCCAACAGTTGAGCCTGAGAAAATAATTTTCCACGTTATGATCGAGGTTGCAGTCGAAAGGCGCGTCAGCTAATAAGAAGGCAATTTAAGGCTTTCTTTTTTGATTTGAGGAATCTTTCGATGAAAAACAATACAAGAAACTACGCCTTTCCAATTCTCCTGTTCTGTCTGCTGGCGCTTTTCGGTGTTTTGGCTGTTTCGGCGCAAAACGCTCCGAAAGACGATTTACAAATTTTGAGCGACGAGGAATTGCTGAAAACGCTCGGTTTGTGATGTTTCACAAAAATTCCGTTTTATTACTTGAGCGCGTCCGCAAAAAAAAATTAATCAGGAGGCTTCAAGGAGTTTTATGCAATTACATATTTTTCTACATATTTTTCAGTTTTTTCAGTTCATTTTTGTTCTCCCGGTTTTGCTCGCAATCGTTCAAACCGCGTTTTGTCAGACCGACTTGGAGTTTTCAAAGCGAATTGCCGAGATAGCAGAGGCAAACGCGGCGAACGACAGCTTTTCAGGTTCTGTTTTGGTTGCCAAAAGCAATAAAATTGGGCTACGGCACGGAATTTAAGCAATACCGTGTCGGTCAGGACGCTTTTACGCTGATTGTCATTTCAAATTACGACCGGCGCGGGCGCGGGCTGATGCTCGAAATTCAAAAGGAAATTTTGAAAGACGCGAACAAAAAAGCGGAATGAAGATGCTTTCGGCTTTGAAGAAATAATTCGAAAACTGAACAAATCAAGTATATCGTTGCCCGAATCAAAACCGGTCAAGAAAGAAAATTTAGTTATGAAAATCAAAAAATGTTTTTGCACGACTTTATATGTTTTGATTCTTTCGATTTTTGGACTGTTGGAAATACATTTACCGATATAAATCACGGCGTAATAATCACGACGCTCAGCACCAATCCGATGCGCGGCGCTCGTGTGAAAATTCAACTAAGCCGATAGAAAATAGTTTGAACCAAAACGAAGAAAAACAAACAAATATGCGTTTTTTAGAATTGATAGAAGTAAAGGTAAAAAATAATAAGGAAAAAAAATGATGAAATCTGTTTTAGTTAAAATCGTTTTATTTTTCGCTGTCGCGGGCGGAGCGTTCTCTTTCTCGTTCGCGCAAACACCCGACAAAAAAGTTGAATTGCCCGACACGCCGCTCGGCAAAATCATCGCACGATGGCTCGAAGCGGTAAACGATGGTGACGCGGCAAAGATTAAAATTTTCGTCGAAAATAATTTTTCAGACGGCGCATTGAAACAAGAGGGAGCAACCAAGCGAGCAGCGTTTTTTCTTAAGCTGCACGAGCAGAGCGGCGGATTGACGATTATGCAGTTTACGCCGCCGATTGGAGAATACCCGATGGCGCTCATCGCCCGCAGCAAACGCGGCAATCGCTTTGTGCGCCTTACGACGGCTCTCGACCGTAACGAATCCGATAAACTTAGCGGTCTCGGCACGGACAGAACCGACGACCCGCACGAGAAAAAGTTCGCGGATTTGTTTCCCAAACCGCTTGGCGAAAAAGATATGATTACTGCAATCAGAAACTACGTCGAGAAACGGGCGGGCGAAAATCGCTTCTCCGGCGTCGTGCTGGTTGCCAAGGACGACCGCGTTTTATTTCATCGAGCATACGGCTTATCAAACCTAGAGGCGAAAATCAAAAACACGTTGGAAACTAAATATCATCTCGCGTCGGTCGGCAAGATGTTTACCGCCGCGTCAATCGCGCAACTCGTCAAAGCAGGAAAATTATCTTTTGAAGATACGGTCGGCAAAATTTTGCCGGATTTTCCGAACGAAACGATTAAAAAAATTACCATTCATCAACTATTGACTCATTCCGCCGGAATGGGAACGTTTTTTGAATCGCCCGGCATCGAGCGAGGCAAGGTTTATCCGAATTCGACAGCCGAGATCGCGGTTTACAAAGACGAAAGGCTGTTTTTCGCTCCCGGCGCGCGCTGGCGTTACAGTAATGCAGGATTCAGTTTGCTCGGGGCAATCATCGAGCGCGTTTCTGGCAAAACTTACGCCGAATACGTCCACGAAAACATCTTCCGCCCGCTCGGAATGAGCAGTAAATCAAACGGCGAAATTGCGGGAAAATCGCCGCTCGTTTCAATTCTCTACACGCAATCGCCCGACGATCCGCTCGGAATCGAACCGTATCGCGCGGTCGGCGGAATGATTGACCAAATCGGCACTGGCTTCGGCGGCGGTTATTCGAATTCGGAAGATTTATTTAAATTCGCCCGCGCATACCGCACGGGAAAATTGCTCGGCGCGGAAATGACCGAAATTTTGGCGACCGGAAAAGTCACCGAAGATGAGCGCAATCAATCGCGCTGGGGATACGGCATCAAAGAGCGAATTATCAACGGCGAAATCGTGCGCGGACATTCGGGCGGCGGGCGTACCGACGTGCAGATGCTTTGGAATTCGGGTTACACCGTGATTGTCCAAACCAACAAAACTCCGCCGCCTGTAACGGTTGTTTCAAACGAAATTGTGACATTTCTCACTAAACAAGTTCAAGCGCGAAAGCGGGCAAATACCGACGGCAAATCATTAGATTTGCACGGAAAATAAACCGCTGAAACAACAAAGATTTTGTCCGGCTGATAAGGTCGGCATATTTATTTTCAATTTTATTTTCAACTTTCGGAGAGTCGTAGAAATTTCGGCTCTCCTTTTTTATTGGCGGACGGATGACCTCACAAAAAAATAATTTTTCTTTGCGGCGATTGAGTTGAGAAACAAACGGCGCGTCATTAGATAGAAGCGCAAATTCGAGCGCGGTTCAAGCAACCTAAACCAAACGCCGGTTTCGTTTCAAATAAATTTTAGGAGTAATTAAAAATGAAAAAACAAATTTTATGCGCAGCAATTTTAGGATTTATCGCTTTATTTTCATACACATCAGCCGCCGCTCAAACTAATTCACGCGTTGTCGCGAACGTTCCGTTCGACTTTTATATCGGAAGTCAAAAGATGCCGGCGGGCGAATACGTTATCGATAAAGTATTTCCTCAGCACGACAAAACTACTTTGTCGCTGCGCCGCCAAGATGGTAAAGCAAACGCTATAGCATTAACCACACCGACCAAGGTTAGGAAAATGAAAGACGTAATTTTGTCATTCAACCTTTACGGCGATGTTTATTATCTGTCCAAGATTCTCAATCCATTTGCCGAATTGGGATTAGAGCTGAAACCGGGTAAGACGGAAATCAATTTGGCGCGTCAATCCGGCAAATCAAAACGCGAAACGGTTTCGATCAATTTGCGCGGAAAACAAAATGTCGATACGGCTATTTTACCAAATTGATGCCGACGGCATATTTATTTTCAAGTTTAGGAGAGTCGGGAAAAATTTCGACTCTCCTTTTTTATAGTCCGCTGGATGACATTGCCGAAATAATTTTTCTAGCCACTGATTGAGTTGAGAAACAAACGGCGCGTCAATCAATAAGAGCGAAATCGGCTTTGAAACGAAATCGTTTCAAAGCCGATTTCGCTCTTGAAAACATTACAGGAGCAATTAAACATGAAAAATATTTTCGGTCTAATTTGTTTATCACTTTTCTTGACTGTCTTTGGCTCGATCAGCCTAAAAGCCCAAGCTGCCGACGCAAAAGCTAAAAAAATCCGTCTTGGTTTAACGGCGGTTAAAACCGCGAGCGTCGGCGAAGGAATGGACGCACAGCAATTCGGCGCGGCAATTCTAACTACGCTCGGCGAGTATTTGAAAAGCCCGGAAATCGAAATCGTCGTCATCGAAGCGAAATTGCCTTCGGCAATCGAGTCCGAAGCGAAGGAAAAAGCGATTGATTACTTGATTTCCGCCATCGTTTCGCACAAAAAGGGCAGCGGTTTCGGAAAGTTCGGCGTGATTGCGCCCGTTCTCGGACAAGTTGCTCCGATGGCGGGAATGGGCGGCAGCGTCGCGGGCGCAATCGCCGGCTCTGTGGCTTCGACCGCGATTATGACCGCCGCCACGATGTCGCAAAACGTCAAGGCGAAAGATTCAATCGAGCTGAACGTCTCGATGCAAAAGGCGAGCGATAAATCGATTGTTTTGACCAAACAGCTCAAAGAAAAAGCCAAATCCAACGGTCAAGACATCATCACGCCGCTGATCGAGAAAAGCGCGCAAGCCATCATTGATACGGCGACCGGCAAAACCGCTGCTTCGGACGCGCCTGTTAGTAAAAATTAAACTGCTTTGTCGCCGGAAATGCGAGAATTTCCGGCGACATGTCCTTAACCCCTTATTTTCGAGGTGAAATTATGTTGACAAATGAAAATCCGTTTTCCGCAAAATTGCCGGCTCTCTTTTTCTCGGTTTGTCTATTGCTTATTCTAATTGTTTCCGCGCCCGCGCAGAAAATAAATCACGTTCAAAAAACGCCTTTGCCTTTCGCCGAAATTTATTCAAAAGATTTGTCGGCGGACATCGTAGAACAGCACAATCGAGCGGTCGAATACGCTTTTGAAAAAAAATTCGATCAAGCCGTCGTTCTTTTTGAACGCATTGTCGCGGCGAAACCGAATTTTATCGAAGCCCGTTATAACCTGGCGGTCACGCATCTCAACGCCGCTCGCTACGATGAAGCCGTTACGAAATTCAAATCTTTAATCGCAGACAAACCCGATTACGCCGCCGCGCACGCCGGATTAGCCGAAACCTTTCTCGACGCCGGACGCGCCGCCGAAAGCGCCGCGGCTTACCGGCTGGCGATTCGGCTTGACCCCAAAAACGCCGTTTACCGCATTAAATGCAGCACGGCGCTGCACGATGCGGGAAATTACGCGGCGGCTCTCGCCGAAATCGACGCCGCGATTCGGCTCGCTCCCGATTCCCCTCTGGCTTACAACAACAAAGCCGTCGTTTTAACGTCGCTCGAACGCTTGGATGAAGCTGTCGCCAACTTTGAAAAAGCCGCTGAGCTTGACCCGTCGAATGCCGAGGTCTTCAACAATTTGGGTGTTGTCTCGGCGCGACTCGGCAAAAACAAATCGGCGCACAAATATTATTTGAAAGCCGCCGAATTGCGCCCGGATTGGAGTTACGTAATTTACAATCTGTCGCTCAGTTATCTTCAACGCGGTGACCGCGACGCGGCTTTGCAGCACTTTAATCGTTTGAAAAAGCTCGACGACGAATTGGCGCAGCGGCTTTCAAAACAAATCTACAAAAATTACATTATCGACGTCGCAATGACGACCGAGCGATCAAACCAATCGCCTGTCGTGCCGAATCACTAGTCGCGCGGTGAGGAGTCGTCGTGAAGAAAGACAAGAGGCTTTTCCTTTTGATCTTTAATTTTTGAGTAAGGAGTAAAAATGGTGCACAGTTTCTCTAGAAATATTCGTGAATTTTATCCGTCAACGGAAAACATTCTGCTGACAATATTGGCAATTGTTTGTTTAATCAGCGGAAGCTCGGCTCAAATGCAGCCGCTTCCGGGCACGCTCGATCCGGCATTTGACGGCGACGGCAAAATTGTCGCTAATTTGGGAAATTCCGACAACATCGCCGGGGCTGTCGCCGTGCAGCCGGACGGCAAAATCGTCATCGCCGGTTTAACCGGTGTGATAGATACGATTAACGAATCGCCTGGCGCGTCGGATTTTGTCGTTTTGCGCTACAACGCGGACGGAACGCTCGATAATAGTTTTGGAGGCGACGGCAAAGTCGTAACTTCGTTCGGCAACGGCGAAGATGGCGCGAGCGCGGTTGTGATTCAGCCGGACGGCAAAATTTTAGTCGCCGGAAACATCAACACGAAAACGCCCGCCGGAAAAATCGCTTTGGCTCGTTATAACCCGGATGGCAGTTTGGATGCGGCATTCGGCGGCGACGGCAAACTGACGACCGATGTTCTGGAAATTGCCGAAGAGCGCGCCGAAGCAATGATTTTGCAGCCGGACGGCAAAATCGTCGTTGCTGTTTCGACCGTCCGAGAGAATTTTTTCGACGAACAAGTTTTCGTGGTGCGTTATAACACCGACGGCTCGTTCGATACATCATTCAATGGAGACGGCATTAAAGCATTATCGCCCTTTATTCCGGGCGCAATATTGCAGGGCGTCTCAGCAAGCGATGTAACGATCCAAGCCGACGGAAAAATACTCGTTGCCGGGACGGTTTCGACCGCGAACGACACTGACTTTTTCGTGTGGCGTATCAACCCGGACGGAACCAGTGATGATACTTTCGGCGGACGTGTCGTAACTGCGTCTTTCAACATTTCGGACAATGCCGTTTCGATTTTCGTCCAGCCCGACAACAAGATTCTGGTCGCCGGCTCAACGATTAACAGCACAACGTTAACATACGATTTCGCTTTTGCCAGATTCAATTCCAATGGTACGCTCGACGCCGCTTTCGACGGCGACGGTAAAAAGACGACTTCGTATAACGATGAAGTCTTTACGCTTCCGTTCGATTTTGAAATGCAGCCAAACGGCAAAATTATCAGCGTCGGAGCAATTATCAGGAGCGAAACCGAGACGGATGCGAGTTTTGCCGTGACGCGCTTCGACGCGGCGGGCAATCTCGATACGACTTTCGACACAGACGGAAAAACAGCAACGAATTTCGCCGCAGGCTTAGACGTAGCCTTTGCCGCCGCCCTACAAAGGGACGGGAAAATCATAGTCGCCGGAAGCTCGGAAACCAATCCCGGCACCGATAATTACATTATTGCCCTCGCCCGCTACAACGGCGACGGCGGTGCCGAGCCGCGCAAAACGGAATTCGATTTCGACGGCGACGGCAAAAGCGACATCTCAGTTTTCCGCCCTTCGGAACGATCCTTTTGGTATTATTTGCGATCAGGCACAAACGACGAATTCGCCGCCGCGCAATGGGGCTTAGAAAGCGACCGCATAGCGCCGGCTGATTATGACGGCGACGGCAAAACCGACTTTGCCGTGTGGCGCGATGAGCCCTCTAACGCGGATAGGGCTAATTTCTACATTTTAAACAGCGCGAACAATACGGTGCGTGTCGAACAATTCGGACGTAGCGGCGACGCGCCATGGTCGGGTGATTGGGACGGGGACGGTCGAGCCGATCCAGCTGTTTTCAGAGCCGGAACCGCGACGAACGAACAAAGCCGTTTTCATTACCGTCCGTCGTCCGCTCCAAATGTCGATTTCGTGACGATTAACTGGGGCAAATTCGGCGATGAACCGATGCGCGGCGATTTTGACGGAGACGGCAAGCTCGATGCCGCCGTCTACCGCGGCGGCGTCTGGCACATTCGCCAAAGCTCGAACGGTGAAATTCGTTACGAAACTTGGGGCACATTAACCGACCGGTTAGTTCCGGCTGATTACGACGGCGACGGGAAAACCGATGTGGCTGTCTTTCGCAACGGCGTCTGGTATATCAAGCAAAGCTCAAACAATCAGCCGCATTATATTTACTGGGGATTGAACACCGACAAAATCGTTCCGGCTGATTACGACGGAGACGGCAGCGCCGATGCCGCAGTGTATCGCAACGGAGTCTGGTATTTGCTCAACAGCTCAAACGGCGCAATGAAAGCAGTGAATTTCGGTTTGCCTGATGACAGACCCGTTCAAACGGCTTATCAACGAGTGCCGATACTATTTTGATCGGCAGGGAAACCGTTCAAGCGGCTTATCTTTGGCGGTTCGTCAAGATGATTTTCGATTTTCGCTTCACCGGGATTTATTCGGATTGATTGCAAAAATTTTCAGCCCGGGAAACAGGCAAACGCGGATGATAATACAAAATCATTCGCGTTTGTTTTCGTTTTGTTTCCGCTGCTTTTACGATAAAACTAAGCCGTCTCAAAAATCCGATTCGCGGCTCGGAGTTCCTATTTTAGTTGAATTATTGCTCGACTTTAACCGACTCAAGGCGGAACTCTCAATGCTTGAATTCATTTTTGAGACAGCTTCTAATAATTCACAACTCCGCGCTGTTTTCGTTCGTTTTTTGGCGAACGCATTCGTGAATTTCTCTCCGAATAACAAATCGTCCGTTGGTCGGCAAAGTCGTTTTGATTATTATTTTTTGCTCGCGTTCTTCAAATTCCGCAATTTTTCGATTAACCGCTCATAACGAGGATTTCCGCGCAGATTGGCGAAACGCGGGTCTGTCCCGAATGCATCCGGGGTTTTCACTTTTTTCAATTCAATTTTTTCCAGCCATTGGCAAGCCGCATCCGCGTCGCCGAGAAGATTGTAAACGAGGGCGATATCGAAAGTCAGTTTCGCCGTCTCCTCGCGGCGAGCGGGATTGCGCAGCAAACGATTTAACAACGCCAGCGATTCGTCGCGGCGTCCGTCGGCGGCGTGCGCCTGCGCCTGCATTAAAATCCAGATCGCCTCGTTTTCGTCTTTGCCGCTGTAAATCCGCCCGATGCGGTAAGTTTCGAGCGCGGCTTTGTAATCGCCGAGCATCTGTTGAGCGATGGATTTTGTGAGGTATGAATTGAGGAAGTTGCCGTCGAATTCAATGGCTTTGTCAAAACAAGCGATTGCTTCCTGGTAACGCTTCAAATCCAAATTGGCGATGCCGACATTGTAATGAATGACCGCCGAACGCGGTTCAAGCTCGGCGGCGATTGTTATTTCGCGTAATCCCTCCTCGTTTCGCCCGCTCGCTCTTAAAAGCTGCGAATACCAGTGATGCGCCCGCGACAACGACGGGTTGATTTCTATCGCCCGCAAAAAATGTTTTTCCGCCGCCGCGAAATTCCCCGTATTTTTATACGTCGTCATCGCCAACGACGTGCGGGCTTCGGCTAGGTCGGGATCGAGCGCAAGAGCTTTCAAGGCATATTCTTCAGCGGTGCGGTAAGCTGTTGCCGCCGCTTTGTCGTCCTTGTCGGCGAGAATAATATGCGCGTCGGCTAAACCGGAGAACGCGAGCGCGAAATTCGAATCGCGCTTGGCGGCTTCGGTAAACAATTTGATGGCTCGATTCACTCCGTCCAAAGTGCGGGGTTCAAGCTGCTGTTTTCCTGCTTGATAAAGCTCTTTAGCCACCGCATCGTCAGTTAGCGGCTCTTCGCTGCGCTCGCCGGATGACTCAACAATTGCCGGAGTTCTGTTCGTTGAATTATGTTTCTTATGAAACATGATTTTTCGCGGAGTATCGTCTTTTGCCCAAAAACCGACATTAAAAGCGGCTGCGACAACTATAACAACACATATCAAAGCCGCGGCGGCGCCAAATGTTGTTCGAGTTTTGAATTTGCCGAACATCTGAATTTTGTAAGTTGGACGGAATTCTAGATTGTCGGTTGTTTTTGCGCTTTGTAAAGGCTTGATTTTTTCGACCGTTTCGTCAAAACGCGATAAGCCGCGCAGACAATCGAAACGCGGTTCGACGCGCATCCACAAAGTCCAGTATCCGCGCTCGTCAATCGCTTTGTCGAGCCACCGAAAAGCCGTTTCCGGTTCGTTCAAATTCGCGTAAATCAAAGCCGGATAATACGCCGGTGCTTGATTTGTGAGATGTCGTTCTTCGAGTTCGACCGCGATTTCGCGGGCTTCGCCTTGTTCTCCGGCGGCGATGAGAGCCAGCGCGAGAGAAAATTTGTTAATGCTCATTCCATCGCTGATTTCGACGGCGCGGCGACAACCGGCAATCGCCTCGTCATATTTGCCGAGCGGCGGACAAACCCAGCCCAAACCCTGCAGCGCGAGATAATAATTCGGGTCGAGTCCGAGGGCTTGACGAGTTTTTTCCAGACCTTCCTCGTAGCGACGAGCGTTAAAAAGACAAAAAGCGAACATCGCCGCGACTGATGGTGAATTCGGATCGAGCCGTTCGGCGCGGCGCATTTCTTCTAACGCTTCGTTATGGCGTTCGGTTGAACTGAGCAGATAAGCGAACCATTCGTGCGCTTTGACGTTATTTGAATTAAGTTGAATTGATTTTTGAAACAATCGTTCGGCTTCCGAAAAATCCCAGTCGAATGCCCACAACGCAAACGCCAGCGAAGCGTGCGCCTCGGATAATTGTGAATCGAGTTTGATTGCCCGCCGCGCCGATTCTTTGGCTTTTGTAAAACCTTCACCGGGAGTTGTCAAACCGGCAACGCTCAGCCAATTATAAAAATCTGCCAAACCGCTGTGCGCGAGCGCGAAATCCGGGTCGTGCGCGATTGCCTGTTTGAAATGATTTTCGGCAGCGATGATGCCATCTAAAGTATAAGTGTGATAAGACACGCGCCCGCGCAAATAAGCCTCGAAAGCTGCCGCGTTGGTCGTTCCGTGCCGACGCAGAACCTCCTGTTCTTCGGTAGTCAGTTGCGGCACTAAGGATTCGGCGACTCGTTCGGAAATCGAGTCTTGAAGGCGGAAAATGTCCGCATCCGCTTCGTCGAACTGTCCCGCCCATAAAACTCTGTCATTCTTGGTTTCGAGCAATTGGATGCTCACGCGAATCTGTTTGCCAAAGCGCAGAATATGACCTTCGAGGACGTAATCAACGCCGAGTTCTTTGCCGAGCTTGAGCGCGTTCTTATTGTCCGCCGCCAAACGTATTATCGAACTTGTCGGGCGCAGAGCAAGCTGCCTGATGGCTGAAAGTTTCGTCGTCAGCGCGTCCGCCATCCCGAAACCTAAAAAATCATCGCTGAAATTGCCTGAGCCGGTTTCCGGGTTTCCCGACGGTAAAATTTGAAACGGTGCGACCGCGAGAGACACGCTCGCGTCGCCCAAATCCAGAGCGGTTTTTTCAAAAATCCGGAGCCGCTTGCTTTCGGTCAAAACGGGCAGTCCGGTTAGAAATCTTTCGATGTCGCGGTCAAATTCACTGACGGAAAGATAACGCTCGGACGGTTTTTTTTGCAGCGATTTCAAAATGATAAATTTCAAATCGTCCGCCGACTGATTATTTATATTAATCTTCGGACTTTGGATTTTCTGCTCGCAAATGACGCGAGCGATTTCGTGCGGAGCACGCGAAGGGAATTTATAAGGGCGCTCGCCCGTCAAAAGCTCGTACAGACAAACGCCAAGACTGTAAACGTCCGAAGCCGGAGTAATCGCTTCGCCTTTGATTTGTTCCGGGCTGGCAAATTCCGGCGTCATTTGACGCATCATCGTTTCGGTTTGTCCGATTGATTCGCCGATCAAATCGGCGTCGAGAATTTTGGCGATGCCGAAATCGAGCAGTTTAACCGCGCCTTTTTCGGTGACCAGAATATTGCCGGGCTTAATGTCGCGGTGAATGATTTGTCGCTCGTGCGCGTATTGCACCGCCGCGCAGATTTGCCGAAAAAGATTGAGTCGTTCGCGCAAATCCAAATCGCGCGAACGGCAAAAATCGAACAGCGTTTTGCCTTCGACGTATTCCATCACGAGAAACGGAAAACCGTCTTTGGTCGTTCCGCCGTCAAGCAGACGAGCGATATTCGGATGTTCAAGCGCGGCTAAAATCTGCCGCTCGTGTCGAAACCGGCGCAAATTAAAATCCGTGTCCGCGTCTTTATTGACGAGTTTGATTGCTACTTTCTTGTTAAATGCGCCGTCAGCGCGCTCAGCGAGATAAACCGTGCCCATTCCGCCCGCGCCGATTTTACGAACAACCCGATATGCGCCGAACTGCCGATCTTCAGGAACGTCTGTTGCTGGATTTTCTGTTTGGACAGCGAGAAAAACCTTGGAAAGAGAATCCGGCAGCGCTACGGGCGATTCGATAAATCCCGCGGCTTTTTCATCAGCATTGAGCAAGGCGAGAATTTCGCGGCGCAGTATATCGTCGCCCGCACAAAGCTCCGTCAGCCGCGCTTTGCGCTCGTTTACAGGTAAATCCGCAACGAGCGGAAAAATTTCTTCGTATTTTTCCCAGACTGATTTGGACATTATAAACGAATCTTTAATAAGAACACTGTTTATGATACGGAAACGGAACTTTTAAGTTGCAAGCTATGCAAATTTTAACGCGTAAAATATCTTAAAAACATACATCACTTGATTGAATTTCTACTTTTTCGACGGGTTTAATGATAAGGAGCATTTTTGCTGCCTCTTGCATCTGTTTTTCGCTGGATGAAACCAGTTCGAAAAAGCCGAAGATTCAATTTTCGAAACGCACTCTTCGCGAAGTCGGAACAATAACCGTTTCAACCCCAGCAGGAAATTTCGAATGTTATAGACTCGCCGACGACGTTGAAGAAATCAAATACGATAAACAAGGTAACGTAAAGGAAAGGAAAAAGAAAAAACAAATTTTCGATGAAGATAAATTCCGGGCGAATTTTTACAACAACACATGGATTGATAAAAAGACGCGCAAAGTTATCAAAGGCGAGTTGAAATTTAAAGTCGGAAAATTGACAGCGGAGGGGCAAAAGCAGAAATTTGTAAATCTTTAATAAATGGGGAATTAATAGGAACTTTTAGACAGTTACGAGCAGATTCAATCATTCAGCGCTGTAAGACGCGAAGATTCAGGTTGCATTATTCCCCGGCGATTTCTTTATAAAGCCACGCTTTGACGATTCGCCACTGACGAGTTACCGTCGCGGTTCCGACGCCTAAAACTTCCGCCGTTTCTTCAATCGAAAGTCCGCCGAAGTAGCGCAATTCGACGAGTTTCGCTTTGTTCGGTTCCTGTTCGGCGAGTTTTTGCAGCGCTTCGTCCAAAGCGACAAGTTCGGCGGCGCGTTCATCGGAAACGTCAATCGTGACGTCATCCAGCGATAATTTAATAGCCTTGCCGCCGCGTTTGCCGCGGAGACGCTTGCGAGCGTCATCAATCAAAATCCGGCGCATAATCTGTGCGGCGATGCCGAAAAACTGCGCCCGATTTTGCCAGTTAATGCGCGTTTGATCAATCAGTTTAAGATACGCTTCGTGAACCAGCGCAGTAGTTTGCAGCGTCCGCGTGTTCGATTCGCGCCGCAGATGGCGTCGAGCAATTCGATGCAGTTCTCCGTAAACAAGGGGCATCAGTTTCTCTAAAGCCGCCTGATTTCCGCCGTTCCATTCAATCAATAGCTGCGTTATGTCGGGTTGTTCACTCATTAAATTTGTTCTTCAAGCATTGAACAAAAAGCGTTTCTCACTTGATTATTATATCATCAATTAAAATAAAATATTGTTCCAAAAAACTTTAGGACGATGATTATTTTCTTTGAAAAGATTGCGTTAACCTCTGAATTTTAAGAACGTGTAAAACGCCGACGGATACTAGATATTGAGTTTAAGTCTGATTGTCTTTTCATCCAAAACCGGATTACATAATGAGTTTCGCCAGATTTTTTTAATAATAAAAGTCTTCAATTTATAAAGGAATTTTGCATAAACAGTTTTTATCATTGTGGGCTAACGTCCGAATTAGCTGGTTTGAAAAAGCGACAAATTCTTGAACATCGGTTAAATTACCCGTTTACACCTTGGAGAAAAGTGACAGAATCGAGTGCTTGTTAACATAAGTTGTCCAAAAAAGAACTTTGATACTGTTGCCCAATGCAAAATCGCCAATAAAACTAAAAATAAAAAAGCGATTTTACTATGATTTTATTGCACATATTTTATCCTAAATGAATCGGGCAACAGTATCACGGTAATTTTGGACAGGATGTTGCTCGGATTTGTAATCTATCACAGGTGAATTTTTTAGTCGGCTTTAGATTTAATTATATTCTTAAACTTGTTAATTACCCGGCTCCAAGTTAAATTTGAGTCCACTTGATTCACAAAATTTCATTCCTTTTTGTAACGGTAAAATATGTGATTGCTTCAGCGAATAAATGTCTACTGTTTTTTTACTTTTTTTACTATTTACGTCGATAAGCGCGCAGTATCGAATTGATCAATGGACAGCGGACGACGGGCTGCCGCAGAATTCGGTTTACGGGATTGTTCAAACCCGCGACGGTTATCTGTGGCTGGCGACGGTTGACGGGCTGGCGCGGTTTGACGGCGTGCGGTTTGAGGTTTTCAACAAAAGCAATTCGCCGGGCATCGTCAACAATCGGTTTGTCAGTTTGTTTGAAACGGCGAGTGGCGATTTATGGGCGGGAATCGAAGAAAGCGGCGCGGGGCGTTTTCGCGGCGGGCGGTTTGAACATTTCGGCACAGAGACCGGCGTTCCGAGCATCGTCTATTGGGTTGTGACGGATGCAGATGCGGATGGAGCGATATTGCTCAACGATAAATTTCAAACGTTTCGGTTTTCGGACGGAAAATTTTCGCCGTTTGAAGCGCGGTTGAATTCTTCGCCGCCCGAGCAAATCGTTCGTCCGGCGGGCACTAAAATCCCATGCCGTCCTGACTCCAAAAATCGATTTTCTGAATGTTTGAGCGACGGGCAATGGATTGATTTTTCTCCCGACGACAACTTGCCGCACTTGTCATTCGTACGGGCAGCGCAGGAGACGGCTACCGGAATCGTCTGGCTGATCACCGACGACGGCAAGTTAGCGCGGGCAGAAAACGGGCTGGTCATCAGCGTTTTCGACGAGCGCGACAATTTGCCGAAATATCCTTTGTATTTTATAACCGGCTCGCGGCTCGGTCTCGTTGCCAAAGACGCGGACGGCAGACCGGGCAAAAACTTTCTTTGAAACGCTTGTCGCGCCGTTCGATTTAACGGGACAGCAATACAATGTGCTGCGGATTTTGCGTGGCGCCGAACCCGAAGGTTTGCCGACGCTGACGATTGCCGAGCGAATGATTGAGCGCGCTCCCGGCATCACCCGAATGATTGACCGTCTAGAAGCGAAAGGTTTTGTCGCACGCGAGCTGCGTCCCGATGACCGCCGCTGCATTTATTGCCGTATCACCGCGAAAGGATTGAATCTTTTGGAACTGCTCGACACGCCTGTTGAGGAAACTAATCGAATGTTTGACGCGCTCGATGAAGCAGAGCTTGCGCAGTTGACCGTGCTGCTCGAAAAAGTTTCAAAAGCGCTTGAAATGGAATAAAAAATAAAATTTGGAGAAATAATTTATGTATATCGTATCCGGCGCAACCGGACAGACCGGTTCGGTCGTGGTTCGAACGCTGCTTGAAAAAGATTTGCCCGTGCGGGCGATTGTGCGAAGCGAGGAAAAAGGCAAGTTCCTGAAAGATTCAGGCGCGGAAATTGCAGTCGCCGACGCGCGCGACGCGAACGCTTTGATTGAAGCTCTAACGGGCGGAACGGTTTTGTATCTGATGAATCCGCCGCACGAACAATCAGTTGATATGTTTGCCGAAACCGAAAAGATTATCAAATCGTATCAAACGGCAATTGAGAATTCTTCCGTCGAGAAACTCGTGGTGCTGTCTTCGGTCGGCGCGCACCTCCCGAGCGGCACGGGAGCAATTGTCACGAATTACTCGATTGAACAGGCATTCGGTAAATCCAACGTCCCCGTCACTTTCGTACGCGCCGCTTATTTTATGGAGAATTGGAATTCGGTTCTCGAAACCGTTATGAGCGAAGGAATTTTGCCGAGTTTTCTGCAACCGCTCGATAAGAAAATCCCGCAAATCAGCACCGAAGATATCGGACGCATCGCTGCGGAGGCGATGCTGGAAGATTCCAATGGCGTACAAATTAAAGAATTAGCCGGTCTGCCGTATTCACCGAATGATGTTGCCGAAGCGTTTTCTAAAGTTCTGGGCAAGGAAGTAACGGCGATAGCCGTTCCCGAAAACGAGTGGCTGGACATTATGAAAACCTTCGCCAGCCCGCGCAATGCAGAAGCCTATTATGAGATGACGGAAAGCGTCAATGCCGGCTTGATTACTTTTGAAACGGAAAATCAAATCAAAGGAACTTTTACCATCGAAGATTACGCCGGCAAAGCGTTGAGGTAAACCGGGACGCGAGAAATGGAGGGATGATTTGCAAAAGTGAAAAAGCGCGGATTTTAGCGCGGGGAGAAAGATGTCTTTCTACAGCGGAATAATTACATGCAAAATTCAAGAATCAAAAGGTAATAATATGTTTGGCTCACCGAGTATCATCAGGTTTAACCAGACCAATAAACGCAAATAAAAATTCTTATCTTAATGCGGCGACATCAACTCTGAGCTGCACGATAGTTAAAGTTTTTGTTTGTGGGTGCGTAATGCCAACCAACACACGTCCCTCGGAGTCTTCGCTGATAAATTGAACTTTGTCCACTTCCGTCGTATTGCTCGGTTCGCCCACCCAAAATTGCGTTTGACTTGAAATGTCCGTCCAAGTTTCGCCATTGTCTTTGGAATACGCCAGAAAAAGCCGTCGCAACGATCCTTTGTCGAAACCGCCGACAACAATGACATTCGGATTTTTTGAGTGAAAGAGAATATGTTCAATATACGGGTAGCTTCCAAGATTATTGGCTAAACTATATTTGATGACAAATCGAAAACTTTGTCCGAGGTCGGTACTTTTCAGTAAAGCGCCTTCGACTCCTGTATAAACATCCGCCGTGTTCGGTTTATTCTTGATAAAATGAACGTTTCGATTACCTAAATTTGGGGTAACTACATTAGTAGGTCGTTGCTCCTGCGATGCCCAACCGAGTAAATCGGGGCGTAAGGTTCCGCCTCTTATATAAGCAATGTCTAACGGACATTCTCCTCCGACTAAAACTCGATTATTGATAATCTCAAAAGACTGATCGTAACAAGCATTTGCGGCAAGAGAGCCTAAAAGAGGAATCCAACTCGTCCCATTATTATTTGAAACCTGCAAATTCGGCGCGCCTCCGGCATTTAGGAATATTAAGTTGTCTTTGAATATCGCTTCGGTCGGTGATAAAAACGGACAATAACCGCCGAGACAATATTCCAATGCGGCATCCATCGGAATAAACGTCGCGCCGTGGTCTTCTGATCTTAGAAAAGAATGGTCCGTCGCCCGCGTGCCAGGCGTTTCTTTAGAACGCTTGAGAACATAAAGCGTATTGTTGTGAACGTATAAATTGGTTATGACGGCATTTTGAAAACCGATTAGCTCAAACGAACTTTGGGCGGTGATGGATTTAGCGGTTCTGAACAAACCACTAGGAGTTGCAATATAGGCATAAAGGTTGTCAAAAGCCAGAGCCGCCTCGGTTTGAGCAGCCGTATTATTGCCGTAAATCAAATTATTCTGAACTTTTATTAAACTTTTTTTTACTTTTCTTTGAAGAGCCGGTAAGTCATCTTCGGCTGATTGATTTACATTTTTTGTTTGCGCTGACGTACAAATTACGCCGGTTGTTGTCAATAGGAACAGATTCAACAACACTACGGCTAGGCGTAAATAAATAGATTTGAGAGATGCGGGCAATACTAAATATTTAATAACAATCTTATGCATTATAGCGATGCCTCCTCGTAGATTGATATAAATCACTAGTAAATTTTTATTTACTGAGTAATCAAGAAAAATAAATTTATAAAAGAACCACTGGCGACGGCTGACTACGTCTTTATGCAGGAGTAAATTTTAACTAAACATCGCAAAGTCGGGCAAGTTCCGATTGCTGAAAAAGCCTATACCGAACACGATTTACAACTGCAGTATTAGGTGTTAAGTCTTTATTCAATTCTTTACGATCGCACTCACGTTTTCAAAATCTGCTCAGCCCGTGTCGGATCACCTGAATAGCTATGGATAAGGTTGTAATTTCTATTTTAGCTCTAATATAAAATCATCCAAGAAACCCGGTTCACAATGGTTTTCTCTTTTCAGTTGTAGACTCAATATTGTTAACAAGGGGTGAAATCGGCTCGTTGTGAAGTGCCTGGACACTAGGTACCCCAAAAAAGTTCTTTTTGGACACCGGAAGTTACTGGGCATTTTGGCGCCAAATAAGACGTTTATCTAATGGTTTGTAAGAATCAGCGTCGGGATTTGTATTTTGATGATCTGATAATCTTAATTTTAGTCAGGGCTGTCCTTCTATTGAATCAACTTAAAGCTTCGATTGAGGCTCTTCTAAAGTAAATCAGATCCGTTATAGGATGTCATACAAGATGTCCCAAAGAACTAGTTATTGAACGGAATGAAAATAAAAAAGTTAGTGCCCAATTCGGATTGCTGTAAAATAACAAGCGTGTCAAAAACTACCCACTTTAAAACTTTTTTACAGGGAACGAATATTTGACAAAATAACAGCGTATTTAGAATAATCAATAAATATAGCAAGAGGCACCTTGTCATAATTTTCGCGCGACGTTTCGCAACACCAAGTGCCACGGTGAAAATGCGGGTCGCGCAAATTTGAGGTGCGCCAATGTTTAAACAATTATTTCTTGCTGTTTTTTTCTTCTTAGTATCCTTTACTTCTACACAAGCTATTATCGTCAGACATGATCGAGAGGATTCTCGGTACATTGCTCTCGGGTCAAATTTTCCTTCCTACTGCCGAATAAATCTTCCTGACGGCGGAGGCAGCTTGATTGCCGACCAATGGATTCTGACGGCAGCTCATGTTGCCGAAGAAATCAAAACCTTTCCCCATAAAGTAAACTGCGGCGGTGTTTGGCGTGACGCTGAAAGAGTTTTTATTCATCCTGAGTTTAAGGAAAACGGGCGAAGAGATATCGCTCTCCTAAAATTGTCCGAGCCCGTTAAAGATATTAAACCTGTCCCGATTTATACCGAACAGGACGAATCAAAACAGATTGCTACGCTGGTCGGTCATTACATTACGGGAAACGGAAAAACCGGACCTAATAAGAAATTGAAAAGAGAAATGAGAGCAGCCACCAATCGAATTGAAACGACGAACGACTACTGGCTTTATTTTAATTTTGACACCCCTGATTCAAATGCCGTAACCGATTTGGAAGGAGTCAGCGGTCCGGGCGACAGCGGCGCGCCCGCTTATTTGATGGTCAAGGGAAACCTTTACGTCGCTGGAATCAGTTCACGCAGCCGCGATGCTAACGGCGACGGTGTCGAGCCGGGATACGAAGACGAAGATTTATACGCGCGGGTTTCAATATACAAAGATTGGATTGCCAAGACGATAAACATCGATTCTTCTTTGAAGCCTATTAAAGTCGATTATCAGCGCGATACGTCGCGCGGCGTAAATACGACGACCAAAAAAAACCCCGACGTTACAGTCAGCGGCGAATTAGGCGCCAAACTCAATGCCCATTTATTGCAGCTCGTGCCGAAAGGCTTCTCGGGCGTGTTTCTCGTCGCAAGAAGCGGTAAGGTTCTTCTCAAAAAAGGTTACGGCTTGTCGAACCGGGAAAAGAACACGTCTTACGCGCCGGATACAGTTTTCGACATTGGTTCGATTACCAAACAATTCACCGGAGCCGCGATTCTCAAGCTCGAAATGCAGGGCAAGCTCAGGACGACAGATAAGATCGGGACATATTTCAAAGACGCGCCGCCGGATAAAGCAAATATCACGCTTCATCAACTCCTGACGCATTCCGCCGGTTTCATCGACCTTTTAGGCGGCGATTACGATAAGTTATCGCGCGAAGAAATGATAAAAGGCGCGTTCGCTTCCAAACTTCTGTTCGCGCCCGGCGAAAGATACAAATATTCGAATCTCGAATACAGTCTGCTCGCCGCGATTATCGAGATGACGAGCAAACAACCTTATGAGCGTTATTTATACGAAAACTTATTCAAGACTGCCGGAATGAAAACGACCGGCTATTCGATTCCGAAATGGAAAACGGAAACCGTCGCCGCCGGATACCGCCTTGACGGCACGAATTGGGGAACGCCGCTCGACAAACTTTGGGATAGAGAGCAGCCGTTCTGGAATCTGCGCAGCAACGGGGGCATTCTCTCAACGGTTGGAGACCTTTACAAATGGCATTTGGCACTCTCCGGCGAAAAAATTCTCTCGAAAGCCGCCAAAGATAAATACACGGCGCCGCATGTCGCCGAACAAGTCAAAGGAAAATCGTTTTATGGTTACGGCTGGGTGACACAGAAAACGAAACGCGGCACGACACTCATTTCGCACGACGGCGGCAACGCAGTTTTTTATGCACTTTTCCGGCGTTACGTCGATGAAGACACAGTTATCATTATGGCGTCGAACGCGCCACTGAAACCCGTTGCGAAAGAAATTGCCGAAGTTTCGCAGATTGTTTTTGAAACCTCGGCAAATGCGGGACAAACATTAAAATAACGTCAAATGCTCGTTTCTTACGAAAGGAAAAACAACAAGTGGCGAAGATTTACAAATATCAGTTAAAAGGCAATTATGGCATGATATCCAAAATTGAAGGTTGGTAATAACCTGACTCATAAACGCCCTTAATGCAATTAACTAAAAGCGTGTTATAAACAACTCTTTTAAGACACATCGAGCGTTTTTTTACGGATATAGAGGTTTTATGCCACAATTTAACAGCATAGTAATTAGTTGCTCGTGTATGCGAAGGTTTAGGAAAGTATGTACGAAGAATTACGAGCTGAATTGTTGAGTATGGCAGAAGAAGATCGCGAAACGCGCGATAAACTTCTTCATTCCGGTCAACTTCCGAAAAACAATTATTCGCCTGTGATGAAACTGGTTCACGAGAAGAATAACGCTCGAATAAAAGAAATAATCGAGCAGTTCGGCTGGACGGGAAAGAATCTTGTCGGCGAAGATGGCTGCGAAGCGGCTTGGATTATTGTGCAGCACGCCGTTCTCGAACCGGATTTCCAGCAATGGTGCGTGCCTTTGCTCGAATCCGCGGTTGCTGCCGGAGAAGCTCCGCTTTGGCAACTTGCTTATTTGAAAGATAGAGTCTTGAAAATGCGTGGAGAACCGCAGCTTTACGGAACGCAGTATGTTTCGAGCGAAAGCGGAAAGTCGGTTCCGTATAAAATTTACGATGAAGCAAACGTAGATGCAAGACGGCGCGAAGCGGGGTTACCGACTATGGAAGAAAACACTAAAAGAATCGCTCGAGAAGATGAGTTATTGAATGAGAAGTTGTAAATCATTGAAGCAGTTGCTTTTATGCTAAGGCGCTAGTTAACAATTCAATGGACGCGAGGGCTAAACAGCAACTTTGCAAACGTGTCAAAAACGCCTCATTATGAAACAATCAAAGCGTGTCATTAACGACCGTTTTAACACATTCTTTTCTCAATAATAAATAAAAATTATAAGCTGCCAAATAAACATTTCCACACATAACAAATAATAATTGAAACTCAATAAAACGCGCTTAATTTTTCTTTTACACATTATCCTCTTAATAACAGCAATTTATAAACATAAAGCGGATTTTTTGCGTAAACAGATCATTTGTTGAAAAAGAGAAAATTTATGATCAAACACACGGCAATTTTATTACTGCTTTTGATGACGGCAATCGTTCCGGCTTACGCAAAAAAAATCGAGACAACTGAGCAACTCGTTTCAGCAATGCATAAGAAATACAGCGGAAAGTGGTATAAAACGCTGGTTTTCGCTCAGAAAACCACGACTTATAAATCTGACGGCATAACGCAAAACGGCATTTGGTATGAGGCTTTATCAATGCCGGGAAAACTTCGCGTTGATTACGACCCGATCGAAAGCGGAGGAGGCGTTATCTATGCCAACGGTATCAACAATACATTTAAGGACGGAAAACTCGTCAGCAGCCGACCGGTCGATCACGCTTTGCTTGTCCTTGGTTTTGACGTTTATTTTCAGCCGGTCGAAACGACTCTCGCACAGATTAAAAAAATGAAAGTGGATTTGTCATTAATACGCGAAGACATCTGGCAGAACAGAGATGTTTACGTCGTCGGTGCCAAACAAGGAGATTTGCGCTCACCGCAGTTTTGGATTGATAAAAAGAATCTGTATTTCGTGCGGCTCATTCAGCCAGTCGGCAAAGACGGCGCGAGCGTTCAAGAAATCGAATTTAACAAATATCAAAAAGTTAAAAGCGGCGGCTGGATTGCACCCGAAGTCGTTTTTATCGTTAACGGGAAGCGCGTTTTTCTTGAGGAGTATTACGGTATACGAACAAACGTCCCTCTCGATGAGAATCTGTTTGATCCAAAACAATGGATGGCGGTTGATCGCAACTATTTTCAAAGGAAATAAAATTTTTAGAAATGGGCAATGGCAAGAACCATAGAATCAACTTCTGCCAGTTGACAGTATCAAACGCGCATTTATGAAACAATCAAACGTGTTATAAACGACTTTTTATGGAAAATTTACAAACACTGAAAACTCCCTCTCTCGTGCTTGATATTGAACGCGTTAACAGCAATGCGCAAAGAATCAACCGAATAGCAGAAACAAACGGCGTTCAACTGCGACCGCATATCAAAACTCATAAATGCGTTGAGATAGCACAGATTCAGAACGCCGGTCATAGTGGTGCGATAACCGCTTCGACGCTCGCAGAAGTCCGGGCGTTTTCAAAACACGGTTTTACCGATGTTACGTATGCCGTTCCGATTGAACCGGGAAAATTTGGTGAAGTGATTGAAATTGCCGAAAGTGGCGTCAATCTCAAACTTATCACTGACAACGCGGATATTCCGCCGCTGCTCAATAAATGTCTTAAAGTCAGCGGCATCAAAATAGATGTTTTTCTCAAAGTCAACTGCGGGTCTCATCGCTGCGGCGTCGAACCGCATTCCAATGAAGCCTTTGAAATTCCGCGCTTGATTGTCGAGGCTTCAAATTTGAATTTCGCCGGAATATTGACTCATGCCGGACATTCCTATAATGCAGGTTCACAAGAGGAAATTGCCGCCATCGCACGCGCGGAGCGCGATTCGATGACGAATCTAGCGGGAGAACTCCGCCGTCGCGGAATAGAAGTGCCAATCGTCAGCATCGGCTCAACTCCGACCATTACCCATATTGATCACCTCGAAGGCGTTGATGAAATTCGTCCGGGCAATTACATCTTTTTCGACGCGACTCAAGCCACTTTAGGAAGCTGTGATTTTGAAGATTGCGCATTAACGGTTTTAACGGCGGTGATACACATTGATCGCCATCGAAAAAAGGTAGTTATTGATGCGGGAGCGATTGCGGTTTCTAAAGACAGAGGTCCGGTTGATCTCGATTCGACCTGCGGTTACGGTCGAATTCTCGATTTAGAAGGTAACGAAACAGGAGCTCGTCTCGAATCCATTTCTCAGGAACACGGCGTGTTTTATGTTAATGATGAAGTATTACTTAACCGCTTGCAAATCGGCACCCGTTTGCGGGTTTTGGCAAATCATTCCTGCCTGACTGCCGCTCAACATCCACATTACAATGTATTGGAGAAGGGACAGATTATTGATCAATGGAAGATTCATTATGGTTGGTAAAAGCAAGCTTTCAGATTACTCAATAATGACTTTCAATGAGTCTCAAAACGCCCCATTATGCAACTAACAAAAACGTTTCAAAATTACCCTTTTGAAACTATAAAAGTTCAGATAAATTATGTCGTATTATTCAAATTAACTGACTAATAAGTATCAAGCAATGACAGAAGAACAAAGAATTGCCTTACAAAAAGCGTTACAGGAAATTCATCACCAAATACATAATTTGTACCCAAAAGGGACTTTAGAGATAAAGTCAGAGAAACAGCTTCGAGATCAACTTCTTGTTGTAGATTTGATTGTGCATCTGGCTGATGAGGTATTAAGCAACGTAACTCCTAATTCTCAGCAAGTAACAGAACGAACTGCGAATCTTCTTTATACAGTGAGGCTGATTGCTCCAGATTATCAGTTTAAGGAAGCGGCAGAAATTTTACTCAATAACAAGATACCTTGAACTGTCTATCAAAAACGTGTGAGCTACTCCCAAATTTAGGACATCCCTAAAGTAGAGATTTTCGGGCTTGTAAACTACTCCCAAAAACGAGACCATTCCAAAGTAAAACAAATCCGGCAGGCTCGTCTGATTGATACCCGGTACTCGTCGATCAGCTTTTTGACCAGTTGCCGCCTTTGCTTCGCCCTCAAAACTTTTTTTCAAAACATCCTGCAGCATCTGTTTGTCGAGCATCAAATCGGCGACGACCTGTTTGAGCCGGCTGTTCTCGTCTTCGAGTTGCCGCCCCTTTCTCAGTTCGGCAGTCCCCAATCCTGAAAACTTACGCTTCCAGTTGAAAAACGTCGCCTCCGAAATGCCTATCTTGCGGCACACTTCGGCGACCGGAACTCCCGTTTCCGCTTGCCTCAAAGCAAATACAATTTGTTGATCCGTGAACTTCGATTTTTTCATAGCAATTATATCCTCTCATGAATTTCTGGTAAATTTATGATTAATAATTGCTCGAATTTCTCTACTTTAGAACTGTCTCATTATTAGGGAGGAGGTCAATGAAGACCGGTTTTTGTGCCTCGATATTAGGGGAAATAGTTGTTTATAAATTTCGTTGAATTTATTTAGCCGACATCCGTACAATTCAAAGTAGGGTTGCTTATCTATTGAATACTTTGTCAAACGAATTAAACACTAAGTCTGAGCCTTAAATAGGTCAGACTTGCCCCTACATTTTTATGACAGTTAATTTTCCTTCGTCAAGACGATCCCCCGATCGCGCTGTTTAAAGGTGATCTGATTTTTCGCGGCGGCGAATTCCATAACTACCGCGCAGGATCGAATTAAAATTTATCCTGCGCGGTGGCTTCGAGCGGGAAAGAGGACTGCCCGGTCGGCTGCGCGTGAAGCGTCGCACCTTCTCTGGTGATCGTAAATTTCCCGGGAACTCCCGGAGCTTGAATATACTCCGACGTATTTGTCCAGAACTTTCCGGGATAACGGCGATTGATTAAAAGGTCGGAATCTCAAACGGTTTATTGTAGTAAATGTCTAAAATGCCGCTGAAGATTTTTCCATGGGAGTAAACTTTTGCATTTGCGGTATAGGCGACGGCTAGTTTTTCTTCCGGCAAGTAAAATACCGTCGAACTAAAGCCGTCCGTACCCCCTGAATGCCCATAGACTGTTTTATCGCCGATCTTGTTTTCACTCATTCCCATTCCATTTTTCATCCGATCGAAGTTCTCCGGCGAAATGAGCTTTCCGTCAAAGAGCGCCTGAATGAATTTGACGAGGTCTGACGACGTCGAAATGATTGCAGCCGCGCCGCCCGGAACGCTCAAATCCATTTCTTCGTGCTGTTTCCAGTCTCCCGCGTAACTGTAGGAAAAGCTTTCCTTTTTGCCGACGTCGGTCTTTCCCGTGCCGGCATAGGTATCCTTCAGCCCGAGCTTTCCGGTGATTCTTTTCTTTAAAACGTCCTGATACGGTTTGCCGGCTACCTTTTCGACGACATAACCCAAGATCACATATGCGGCATTGCTGTAATTGCGTTTTTCGCCCGGCTCGAAATCAGGCTTCCCCCTGGCAATGAAGGCGAGCGTCTCGTCTTTGGTTCTCGGGACCAACGACCAGGCGCGAAAATCGGGTTCCCTGATAAAGTCGTGGATTCCGCTGCGGTGCGTCAGAATGTGCTCGATGGTGATCTTACCGGCGTTTGGAATCTGCGGGAAGAATTTGTCGAGCGTGTCCGACAGCTTTAATTTTTCTTCCTCGACCATCTGAAAAATCATCGCGACGGTGAACATTTTGGTAATTGAGCCTATCCGGTATCTGCTCGCCGTGGTCGCAGGCTTTCTCTCGCTGCCGTTGATCTGGCTGTAGCCCATAGCGCGGCTGTAAAGGACCTTGCCGTCTTTGGCAACGGTTAAACTTCCCATCGCCTGATTCTTTTCGGCGAGCCGGTCAAAAAACCGGTCGAGCTTGGTATTGTCCAGCGTCTGTGCGGAAATGGCGTTGAAAAACGACAGTGTTAGTAAAATTGCAGATAAAATTTTCACTCTCATAATATGTATAACGTCTGTCAAGCATATTTATTAACACAAATCTGCCAGCTTTTTTTGTCAAAGTCAGTGTGTAGTGAGTGGTTATGATTATGCAGCCCAACAAGTCATTGCACCGGAGCACGAAATAAGCACTATCTTAACGTCTCAAAACCGCTCCTTTTTGGCACATCTCTTTAAATTCACTCGATTTACTCAAAATCATCACTTTTGACCGCTTTTCTAGCACGTCAAACACCTGCCTTTATCGCACTAATCAAATGCCGCAGACTTCTTCCACGCCGGTCTAATTTCCAGACTATAAGTGAATCTCCATTTCTGCAAAATTCAATGGCATCAATCATACCTTTTCTACAATCAATCGAACCGCTTGCCAGATCGGTAAATATTTTAATTTCGTAAAAAAGTTGAGAACTATTCATTGAGAACGATTCATTGAGAACGAAGCTACAATTCGATTGGTTCCGTCAGCGAGTTTAGCAGTGTAATATTTTCCCATTTAATGCCAGTTTTTTTGTTTCATAATGGGTAGTTTTTGACTCAACTAATTCAGACTTTTTCCAAAGCTCTTTACAATATTATTATTTAAATGTTATTTTCCCGTATTTACAACTTCAAATCTTATGATTGAGTAAAAGATTAAGAGATTTAGTATACAAAACTTGATAAATTATGGGTCAAAGTATATTTCAAAATCTTGATGCACACCACCGTCTCGAAAATTGGTATGAGAAATTTCTTGAACGAGCGAACGTTACGACCGAAAGGCGTTACGTCGATACTTCGCACGGTAAATCTCACGTTCTCTTAGCAGGAGACAAATCAAATCCGCCACTCGAGTGCTTGCACCGATCATTGACTAATTCAGTGCATCTTCTCTCGGAGATGAGATTACTGACAGAACATTTTTACATTATTGCACCAGACCTGCCCGGACAATCAGTGCGGGGGTTGAAAAGCATATGCCTCTTAACGACAATTCTCTCTTCTTGGCTGTTTGAAGTGCTTAACCATCTGCATCTGAACGAATTTAATTTACTCGGAGTTAGTTGGGGTGGCTTCGTCGCGCTGCAAACGACTGCCGCGACTTCGCAACGCATCCAACACTCGGATTTTCATTCGCCGACCCATTGATCCCATCTTGCCGTAAATCCGCTACTTTTCTATACCAATTCGTCACAAACCTGTTTAAAGGCTTTTTAGTGACATATATCATCTGCTAAAACCTAAGGAATTAATGTTTACTGAAAGCAAGGTTTTTTAAGTTACTAAAAACTAAACCAAAAGGAGAATTAAGAAATGAAACGCAAATTATTAATTGGAATTGTCGCCGTCATGGCTTTCGCTTTCGGCGCCGGAAATGTCGCCGCCCAATCCGATTTCAGCGGCGTCTGGACGCTCGACGCGAGCAAAAGCGCAAACGTGCCGCCGGGATTAATTCAAACTATGACCGTCACGCAAAATGGTGATCGTATTGAGGTAGAAACAAAGTCCAAAGCCGGAGAGGGTCAAGAGCGCGTTGGCAAAGACGCTTACGTTTTGGACGGCAAAGAAACCGATTTTACTATGGGACGCGGCGCAAAAAATGCGAAAAGAATCTCGAAGCGGACGGCTGACGGGAATGTTTTTGTTGTGACCGAAGAAGCCGTCTTGAACGCGCCTGACGGCAGCGGCGAAGCAGCGTTTCGAGGCACACGCCGCTGGATACTTTCCGCCGACGGAAAAACACTGACTATCGAAATGGTTGGGGAAAATCCGAACGACGCGTCTAAACCCAGGTCTAGATCCAGACGCGTTTTCGTCAAAAAATAAAATGACGCGAGGGGCTGCCAATGATTCGCCGCCCGGTTCTTTTCAAGGCAGCCCCTGTTAACTGAATAAAAAATGCAAAAATAAAAAGACACGAAACAATAAATTCTTTACTGAAAGTAAGAGTTTTATACTAATTATCCCGTAATTTTTACTAATAAAAAGGAGCAAAATTTTATGAGACGAAAAAGCATTTTTCTGGTTGCCGTGCTACTGCTAACATTTGTTTTAACATCAAGCAGCACGAGTGGTTTTGTGAAAGGTGATTTTGGTGATCTTGCTGTCGGCACAAAGCTGGAAAATTTTACTTTGCCGGATGTTCACAACGCCGAACAATCTTTTGACAAATTAAAAGGCAAAAACGGCGCGGTTCTTGTTTGGGTTTCGGCGCAGTGCCCGGTCGTTAAAGCCTACAACCAAAGAATCAACGAGATCGCCGATGAATTAAAAGCCAAAGGCATTAACGTCATCGGCATCAATTCAAACGCGACCGAATCGCTCGATTATGCCACATCAGGCGCTAAGGAAGCCGGTTATAAATTCCCCGTTTTGATTGATAAAGGAAACGTTTTGGCGGACAAGCTCGGAGCGAGTGTCACGCCGGAATTCTACTATTTTGATAAGGAAAACGTCCTGCTTTATCACGGCGCGCTCGACAACGACCGTTCGGGAAAAAACGTGACTATCAATTACCTGCGCGACGCTTTTGATTCGGCGCTCAGTAAAAAACCGATTAAAACGAGCAAAACAAATGCCTTCGGCTGCTCGATTAAGCGCGCATAAGCTAAATCATGAGAATTTTAAGTTTAACAAAACAGATTGGGAGCGGCGCGGAGAATAAATTTTTCCCCGCCGTATTTTTTCTAAGTCTCTGCACGTTTTTCTCCTTTGTAAACTCCTGCGCCCAGACAAAAAATCCCGAACAAAAATTGCCCGCTGAAACGAAAACGCGGACGGCAAATCTACCACGCGTTACGCAGATTGACGACGCGAAAATCAAACAGCTTCTCAAACCCGGCGGCAAGCCTCTGCTCGTTAATTTCTGGGCGACGTGGTGCGGTCCTTGCCGCGAAGAATTTCCCGACCTTGTCAAAATTGACCGCGAATATCGCGGAAAAATTGATTTTATTACCGTTTCGCTCGATTTTGTCGAAGAACTAAACACAGGAGTACCGAAATTTTTGAGCGAAATGAAAGCGGAAATGCCAACCTATTTGCTCACCAGCGCGGATGAAAACACGCTCATCTCCTCAATTGCCAAAGATTGGAGCGGCGGTCTGCCGTTCACAATTCTTTACAACGAAAAAGGCGAGATAACTTATCTCCGGCAGGGAAAGGTAAACCATGAGACAGTGAAAAGCGAAATTGAAAAAACGTTGGGCGAAGTGAAATGAGGCGAGCTGAAAACCTTTTGTTAATTTTAACTTTTTTCACGATTTATTTATGTATTAACTGTGCGAAAAACTCACCGAGAGCATAGCAGGTTAATAAAAAAACAAACGCAGCCAAGGAAGACTTCCGGGAATTATTAGCTAAAGTTAGTGAATTTAGTAAAATAAAACGGTGGTGTCGAAGTTCGACCGCTATTTGTTTTGTCAGGATATCAATGGAATTTTGATGCGAAAGTTCAATGTGCAGCGAATACTAATTTTTTCGGCAGGCTGGATTTTGCTGGCTTTTCTCTTTTCGGGTCTGTCCTATTTTTCTAACGCTCAAGGAGCTCGCCCCCGACCATTCGAATGGAAAAACGCCTTTTTATCGCAAGCGATAATTTACAGCTGGGCAATTCTCTCGCCTCTAATTTTTTTCTTCGCCAAACGATTCCGCTTCGAGCAGAGAAATTGGTGGCGCTTGTTACCCGCACACCTGGTTGCGGCGGTTGTTTTTCTACTGCTTCACACAGCTATTCATGTAATCTTCGTTAAAATTGTTGATCCGGCACCAGTTGCAGAAAGCGGTGGGTTTTTGGCTTTTACATTAAGGCTCACCATTATAAGGTGGGCTGTGGATTTGCCGACGTATTGTTTTCTGTTGAGCAGCATTTACGTGGTCGATTTTTACCGGCGTTTTCAAGCCGAACAGTTAAAATCTTCGGAATTGAAAGCCGCTCTTGCCACTTCGCAGCTCAATGCCTTGAAAATGCAGATTCACCCGCATTTTTTGTTCAACACTTTGAATTCGATTTCCGCCTTGATACACAAAGATCAAAAAGCAGCAGATAAGATGGTTGCCCGGCTCGGCGATTTTCTGCGCATGACGTTGGAGAGTTCCGGCGACCGCGAAGTTTCGCTCAAACAAGAGATGGACTTTGTCAGGAGCTATCTGGAAATTGAAAGCGTGCGGTTTCAGGACCGGCTCGCCGTCAAGATGAACATTGATCCGGAAACGCTCGCAGCGCGAGTTCCGAACTTAATCCTTCAGCCGATTGTCGAGAACGCGATCAAGCACGGCATTTCTCAGCAAGAAAGCGTGGAAAGCCTGATTATTTCGTCTAACCGTTACGGGGATAGATTGCAAATTCGCATCGAGGACAGCGGACCTGGCTTACAGCCTTCGAATGGAAACGGCAATGGCAGCAAGACCGGCGGTATCGGACTTGCCAATACCCGCGCACGACTCGCACATCTTTATGCCGAGAACTATCGTTTTGAAATAAAGAATGCGGTCCCGCATGGTGTGATAGTAACGCTGGAAATTCCCTTCGAGACAATAAAAGAATTGCAGCCGGAAACGAATCAGATTGAAATCAAATGACGAAATCGGAAATCAAAGTTCTTATCGTTGACGACGAATTGCTGGCGCGGGAAAGAATTCGCTCGCTTCTCAGTGAGCACGCTGACATAAACATTGTCGGCGAGTGCGTAAACGGGCGGGAGGCTGTCAACGCGGTGCGCAACCTTACTCCCGATCTGGTATTTTTGGATATTCAAATGCCGAAAATGGACGGGTTTCAGGTAATCGAAGAAGTCGGAGTTGAGCGGATGCCTGTGACCGTTTTCGTAACCGCTTATGACAAACACGCCCTTCGTGCATTTGAGGCGCACGCACTCGACTATTTGCTCAAACCTTTCGACCACGACCGCTTCGACGCCGCTTTGCAAAGAGCCAAAACCTTCGTCCGTCAGCAAAAACTCGGCGAAATCAATGAGAGTTTGTTCGCGGTGCTGAAAGACTTAAAACCTAAGAGTAATGAATTACCTTCGGTAACCGACCAGGCTGCTCATGAAGAACCGATTGATCGAGTCGTCATTAAATCGGGCGGGCGCATTTATTTTCTTAGAGTTGAAGAAATTGATTGGGTCGAAGGTGAGGGTAATTATTTAAGTCTCCACAGCGCTAATGGTACTCATTTGATCCGCGAAACGATGGGGGCTTTTCATGCCAAATTGGATCCCAAAAAATTTCTTAGAATTCACCGTTCGACAATAGTCAATATTGAGCGCATCAAAGACCTGCAACCGCTTTTCAAAGGCGAATACATCATCTCTTTGACCGACGGCAGGCGTCTGAGATCAAGCCGCGGTTACCGCCATGAACTTCAACCATTACTGAACCAAGCGCGATGAAATTATGAACGCATTAATCCAGTTTGGCTCATCTTGCCATTAATCTGCCGCTTTCCTCTCGGTTCGGGGAGTGTTCGCGCAGGTGGATGCAAAACATACACAAAATATTTTCGGGAAAAGGAGTGAAAGTTTTAGATGTAAATTTTCAAGAACAAGACAAAACTGACCCGAATGATTTTCTTGAATCCAAATGAAGCACAAAAACGCCCCGATACTGTTGCCCAATTCAAAAAAGCAAGTGTTTTCAATATAATAAGACAAATTTCTACATTTTGGGAGGCGTCTTATTATGTCTGTGTTACCTTCTGTGATCGGTCCGGTGCCG
>JAESGR010000124.1_pt1 | contig 140160 bp, 133 predicted proteins | sample 9269771 | NCBI WGS metagenome assembly JAESGR01 (sample SAMN15739572, study PRJNA653492) | algae metagenome | isolation source: Chroococcus sp. CMT-3BRIN-NPC107 and co-occurring heterotrophs from well... | place: USA: Clark Mountains Wilderness, California | collected 2010-04-18
CTTCGCCAATAGTTTCCAGACCGTTTTCATAAGCCGAAACGACACGCTGACGTAAATCTAAAGAATAAGCTTGCATTTGTGCAGACTAATCTTATTTACGGTCTTCACGCAACTGCAAACTGCTATAGTTCCAGATTTTTTCAATTACAAGAACGATTAAATAGATTAATTGTACTTAAGCTTTCCGCCACCTTGTGTGATGCCCACACCTATCGCATATCAGAAACGGTTTATCAGTTTTCTTAGCCGCCATTGATATTTCCCTCAGTCCGAAACTAACGAATAGAAGCACGCCGTCCGTCTCGCAAAGTGTCGCGCCGCACTTGATATTCGTTCCGGGAATAATCCCTTTGCACCGCACGGGCTTGCGCGGTTTCTGCGGCGGTTTATTTTTCTGGAATATACGCTGATTGAGCATTTTGTCTTGATGATGGACATTGGAATGGTCCCATCGTTTTTCATTGCTGTATTCTTGCTCGGGAAGTGGTAAGAGTTTTGTGTCTATGCCTTACAAAACTCTTACCTTTTTTATTTCAAAGATGGAACTTCCGTATGAATTTCATCGTTTAACTGAATATCTTCATTAAACTTCTCCTAAGTTGAATGAGATCGGTAAACAGCAAGTGCCTTGTGGTTTGTGTAAAAGCAAGCCGCAAGGCATTTGCTGTTTCTTACTGGCTTAAATAGATTGTCCGGCTGTTTGTCTTTTGGCTCGCGCTGCGTCCGCGATTTTTCCCGCAATCGCTTGTTCTGCTGCAATGATGACCCGTTCAAACTCGATTGACGGGTAATTTATAAACCCCGTTGATGCCATTGTCAGTGTTCGCTGTTGAAGCCCGCTTGAGTGAATTTCTTCGCCTGTCGGCTCTATTTGGCTGACAATGCGCCGGTATTCCCTTTGTTTTTCGGTATAGGCTTCGCGCCGCTCTACCAGCAAAGGGGCGTATTTGCTGACAATCTCATTAAACTCGCTGCGGGTTTTCAGATAGTCATTGACCAGCGGCTCTACTTGATTAGCCGCCGATGCCATTTGCTTAAGCATTTCGCGTCTGGTTTGGTCTGCCGATTCGCTCTCAAAACGTGATTTCAGGCTTTGGTAAGTCGCTTTTAATGATTCGATTGTTTGCTCGTACAGGCTTAATTTGCCTTGTTCATCATTGAGTTTGGCAACGTCCGCCTTGCCGTCTATAAACGCCTTTTGAGTCGCTGCAACGGCTACTGTCTGCCGCTCCCGTGCCATTTCTAGCTCTTCGATTCTTGATTGTGTTTTATCAAGTTCTGATTCGATCTCAAGTGTTTTCATTTTATTGATCTCCTGTTTGGTTAAATAGACTCAAGCATTCGTCTGCGCATACCTGCTTGAACTTCCGCATCCTGCTTCATTGCCTCGCCGCGCAGGTAATCGCTTTTAAGCGTTGGGTAATCGCGCTCGAAGTCTTCATCACTTGCCGCCGGATTCTGCATATAAGCTGTTTTCAGCCTGCTTTTAAGCTGATTGTCAGCGAACTGTTGCTTTTGCCGTGCAGCTTCAGCAGCATTGTTTTGAGCGTTCGCGAAAGTCTGGTTGACTATCTTTATCCGGTTCGCTTTGTCTTCGGGCGAAGCAGATTCACGGTTGATTCTGCTGATTATTTCGTCTCGTTCTAATTGTGTCATTGAATTATTGATCTCCTTTTTATAGTGAATATCTGCCTGTAGACGCCATCTGCTGTTTGGTGGCTTCCATTGCGTCAGCGCTGCGCTGCTCGATAAGATTTTCTTTGAGCAAGTGCCACGCCTTTTTCTCAAAGTCCGCCGCTGTTTGGGTCGGATTGTTGGCAAGCCATTCGTTTTGCAGCCGCTTCTTTTCCGGGGCAAGTAAAGATTCCATTTCCGCATCGGTTTGAGCCTGTTCCGCCTGCTTTTTCGTGTCGAGGTTGGCAAGAATACGTTTTCGCGCCTCAGCGTTGTCTGCTTGTTGACGACGACGAACGCGGTCGCGCTCCTGCTGCCATAAATCGTGATCGGTCGGAAGTTTCGCCTGTCTTTGCTGAAAGCTCCATTTCGAGTAATCGAGCGTGACGGCATCCTGTTCGGCTTGTGCGATTGATTGTTTTAATTCTGTTTCTGTCATATAAATCTCCTGTTTGTTTTAATTAATTTCCGGCAAGCATTCGAAATAAATCCTTTTCCCGCTGGGTTACTCGAAACGGCTTAAGATTGGCATTCCATAGAGCCATAGCGACAGCCAGCACAAGATCATCGTGCGTTCCTTCTCTCCACGCTCCGTAAACATCATTTGCACTGTCGGTGATCTTGACGGTAAAGTTTTGCAGCTCACGGGCGAGCGTGTCGGCTTCGGGAAGAGTCGAGGCAATCTTCAGTGTCTTATTCTGCAATCCCACTTGAACGGCACTCACCAGATCGCGCTTCGGCACTCTGGTCATTCCGAATTCTTGTGAAACGGTTGCTCCGCCGACAATCTGAATCGGTCGAAGCTCGGCTTTGATCTTTTCGGCTTTGAACAAATCAATAACGGGAGCGCCGCATCCGGTCGCGTCAACGGCAAGCACCGGTTTGTAATCCGGCGAGCGCCACGGCTCAAGGTTGTTAATCATCTTCACTACGTCGGCGACGATTGCCATATATGACGTGCGCAGCTGCCAGCGTTGAAGGTGAATGCAATTTAAGTTCGTGATCTTGTCTTCACCGGTGTGCGGATGAACAGAGCGCAAACACTCGATAATTGCCAGTGCTGTGAAATCCTGGGCTTGCCCTAAATCTAAGCCGATAAATAATGATTTCTCCTGTGTCATTTCCGGTGTTTGCGGTTCGTATCGTCGCTGATAATTCATATTGATTGTTTCGCCTATTTTTATTGGCATCCCATTTTTAAAACTGTTCATCGGATTAATAGAGAGACTTCATACATCTCTCCTCTGATTTGGCATTACTTTTCTCAAGTAGTGCCCTTTTTTTGCTCAACCCCTAAAAGTTTTCGGTTAAATTGAAAACAGCGGTTTAATGTCCGAATCAAGTGCCGCCTGAATATCGTCGTAACTGAATACCGAATCATCGGTTTCAACAAACTCGCAGAAATACTCCTGCCGGTACCACCAATCACCAATCATTGCGCGTTCGCCTTCCAACCATTCCTTATCAATGCGGGGGACGAGATCGGCGGTTATTTTGGTGCGCATCCAGTGTCGTCCCTCGCTCCATTCCTGATAAAAGAATCCGCGCTTACCGAACGGCGTTGACAGCAAAACGATACGACCGCCCGAGACGGCGAGCATTGGTCTAATGGCTTGGTAAAGCTCATCCGGCACTCTCGATGCTTCATCAACGATCAGAAGCGTAACGCCTGAGTAGCCGCGAATCGTGGCTTCTTTGCCCGGAAGGGCGATAATCCGCGAATTGTTGCTCAAGCTCATCTCTAAGGCTGATTCCTGCGTTGCTGTCGGCAGCATAGGGGTTTCGATATCGTTGTAAGAGGTTTGCAGCTTGCGGAATAATTCCTTTGCCTGTCTCAAACTCGGTGCCAGCAGAAGGACAAGCGAACCCGGTTGATAAAGAGCCGTATGTAGCCCGAGAATCGAAGTGACGGTTGATTTACCGGCTTGCCGTGAACAAAGCAGAATCATTTGCTTTGCGTTTGAACGCAGCAGGTCCGACTGCCATTTGTCCGGCACAATTCCCGCACGATTCGCCATTAAAACAGCATCCGTCCTTTCGCGCTCGATGCGTTTTGCAATCGCGTTATTCGCCGCTTGAATCAGCAGCGGATTCTGCAATGAGTAGTTTTGCTTCATTGATAACATCTTGTTCAGTTACTCCATAGTTTTGTGCTAATGCCCGCCAATCCTTGACTTGCAGATCAACATCGATTGATTGCTTCGGTTTGCCTTCGGTGCGGTCTGCTATTTCACGCGCCGCCTGGACGTTGCCGCCGACGGCTTCGCGGATCAGAGCGCGGGCGATGGCTTCGGCAATGGTTCGCTCGGGCGCGTCCGGCAAAGTTTCGGCTAATTGTTCGCGCAAAGCTTCGGTTAAGCGTGTTAACTTGGGACGCCCGGAAGGATTGCCCGTTTCACCTTTTTTGAAGCGATTTCCGACTTTATTACCGGGCGGAAATTTGTTCTTTTGTGTTTGTTTTGCGTTTGTTTTTTCCAAATCTGCCATTTCTATTTTTTCCTTTCTCCCTTACTATGTTGGCTATGAAAATTCTGAAAATAGCGATCATTACCGGCGTTGTGTTGCTCTTCCTGTTTATGGCGCTTGCCGGAGTCGTTTACTACACAATCTGCGCTTGCAGTCCGGTCGAGCAGCCGGTGGTGAATAGCAACAACCCCGCTCGGAGTGCGGCGCCGGTGTCAAATAGATAGTTATGGCTTTGAAATCTGTCATATTTCTAATTCAACTCGTCAAGCAGATTTCCAAACCATTTCGCTGTTACATCCCTTACGGCTTCACAGTAAACCTGATACCGGGTTTTAGCAGTTATTGTCAGTAGTGATTCGCGCTCGGTAATCTCAAACGCGAAGTCTTCAAACCGTTCGGGCGAATGTGAAAACAGATGTTTCATCAAAAGCGACTGCTGCAGCTGGCAGAGAATCGCCGCTCTGTTTAGCTTGAGAAATTCCATATCCGATATTTTTAGAGTTTGCGCCGTGTCAATAAAAAGAAAGTCATCGGCAGAAACATCAAAAGTAATTCCGGCTTCAATGAATCGGTTTAGTTTCGAGTAGAAATAATCGGCTTTGATTTTCGCCGCTTCAGAGTTATTTCTAGGAATATCTACTGATTGACCACTGACAATAACTGTCGAAACTAGCTTCAAATGAGTTTTGTCAGCTTTTGGCAGTTGCCGGTTAGTAGATACTTCCGAAAATTCGTTTTTTTCTAAAACCGCCGTCGATCTAGTTTCGTCAGCTTTTGTCAGTATCGAATTAAGAGATGTTTCTGTTTTTTTTGTTACCGACAATTCGGTTTTTAGTTTGGTTTTCCAGTTAGTCTTCATTTTCAACCTCCCTGATTAAAGAAGGATGAATGAAGTATTTGACGGTCGGTCTGCCTTCGCCGTGTTTTTCGATCTGCTTCAAATAGCCGTAATCAAGCAGCAGTGATAAAACATCTTTGAGCGTGTCCGGGGTTTTCAAGCCGCTCCACTGCTTGCGGGCTATTTCGCGTTGGGTAAAGCCTTGCTGAAGCTCGCCTTTTTTTATTTTTCCGATCAGTGTTTGCGCTAGAGCGAAGATTTGATTCTCGCCTAAAGCAAACACGCGGCGAGCGTGAGAAAGTAAAACCTGTGTGTAGGCGACGGCTTTTAATGCTGTGACGTTTGAAATTTCGTCAGGGAAAGAGCTTTGCTCAATGTTTTCCAGGCAATGGAAAATCAAGGCGATGGCGAAACAGTTCTTCGGCTGCTTATAAAGGAACGATGAAAAGGCTTCATCTTCGATCTGCATACTTTCGGCTTCGGCTTCGATTTCATCCTTCCACTGGTCAACGGTGATCTGTGCTTCGCTGTCGAATTTAACAACGTGGAACTGGTCGCCGTTCGCGCCGATAACCCTTCCCTGAAAATCAAAGTCTGCCAGTCGCTTTAGTGTTTCGTTGGCTTCATTAAAGCCTTTCTGCATTGCGCGGTAATCGCTTTCGGTCGGCTTTTCGGTTCGTTTGTAGGCGTCAGGATAGGCAAACAAAAACCTTTGCAGAAATCCGTCTGAATTATCGAATGAATAAGCTTCGGTGACGAGTCTTTGCAGTTTGGACGGCTGGACGCCGCCGACTATTGAAAGCGTACCGCTCGATAGTTGGATCTCGCGCCCGTCCACGCGTGAAAGTTCATAGCTGATTGCACCTTTCCATAATTCAAGAAAAAAGGCGCGGGCGGATTTATCGTATTCGGCTTCGAGCGATTTTAACCAACCGGTCAGCTCATCGCGAAAAAGCATCATTCCGATAGGATTTTCCGATAAAAATTGAATCAGCTTCGACGCGGTAATATCATTGGTTTCAAAGCGTCTCTGCGTCGGCTGCTCCGGTTTGGTGATGCTGGCTAACTTCAATTTATAATCTTCGGCGGTTTTGCTGTCTTTGAGATGTTTGGTTGATTCCTTCTCGAAAAACCTTGCTTCGATCTCATAATCCTTTTTCGCCGATTCATATTCCTTTCGAGCTTTGTGCTGCAGCTCCAGAAGAGGTTTGCGCGTTTCGTCTAAAGCTGGTGTTTTCTTGGTTGAAGGCAATCCGACAAGCCCGGCGTAAAGGCTCGATACGACGTACCAATCGGAATTTTTCAAAGGCTTCACGCGGAGACGCGCTCCGATCAAAGTAGCAGCAATGACGATTGCCGATAAGACCAGAAAATCAAACGGACAGCCGATCACTTTTGAAGCCGGGCGCAGCCAGTCAACCAGAACCTTCGGCAGGCAGTCGTCATCTATTGTTTCGACCGGCTTTAATGTCAGATCGAGCGGCTTCGGCGCTGAGAGCCATTCGTCAGGCTGAGGCGGTTCTGTATTTATGTGCGCCAGTGTTTCCGCATTGCGTGTGCCGTATCCAGCCGCATATAACGCTTTACTTGCCGCTGAATAGTTGCCGCCGTGCTCAAGCTGTGTGTAAACCTGAACAGGGTTATATCCGCGCCCGGCTTCAAATTCTGTTGACGTGCTAAAAACATAGAAAAGCCTTAACCCTGTGTGGTAGTTACCAGATGTTGGGCTGTCGGTTGTTCCCGGGCGCTTGTAGTGAATGCGCTCGCCGCGTTGATACGCAACGCGCCATCCGTGACGCTCAAGCAGTGCAGGAATGTCCGCTTGTTGGCTGTAAACATCAAAAGGCGATTGTTCATTCGATTGTTGCGGTTTGATGCTTGACCTTTCTTCCGGCAATACCTCCACCGGCATTTGGTCGAAAGAGCGGGCGATTGCAAAAATCGTGTCGCGCTCTTCAGCGGTAATAAGCGGGATTTTATCGAGGCTGCCTTGTAGCAATCCATATCCTTCCGTGGGCGTGACGACAAAATACCCGCCTTCGCCTCGGGTTTCAAATAAAACCTTAACCTTATCTCCGCTGGCTGCCTCTTCCGCCGTCGCCGGGCGTGACGCTAGTTTTTTATTTCCTTCAATGGAATCAGCCGGGACGCGGTATAAAACGTGAAAACCTTTGTTGACTGTTTTTGCTATGACAAGTTTCGGAAAAAGTTCCGGCAAATGTTCTTTAAACAAAGCGCAGAAATCTTCCATCATCGAGCCGGTTTGGTCGTACTTGGAATCAACGTCAAGGAGTTCGGTATTTCCCGACACCTTACCGGCGATTATTGCCAACCCGGTTGATTCCGGAGTTCTAAACCATTGCTGAATCTCGCCTTCGCTAGCTTTTGTGCGTTGAAAATGCGTCCACGAGCCGACCGCTGGTCGTTTATCGTTTTTAACGGGCAGCGTGGCAAGCCCTGCTGCGCTGTAACCGATCGCCGCTGTTCGGAGAGTGTTTTGATTGGTCATCGTTTCATCCTCCGTTCAAAGCGGTTTCCCGTGATCTGAACTTCACGCTCGACGCGGCAGCAGTCGCAAACCGGAACGAGTGCGAAACGATACCCGCCAAGCTCCGACGGCTTCCGGCAATCGTGACAGGTTATTTCGTCCGATTTTATTCGGACGGTTGTTTCCGTCGGCAGTTCAATTTCAAATTGAAATTTATTTTGGTTTGGTGTATTCTTGTTCATAGTTAATTCACTTGCGTAGTTTGTAAATTAGCCCTTTTGCAGAGGGCTTTTTCTTTTGCCTATTTTCCTCTTAAGCGGCATGAGCGAACGCCTCCCGCTTCGTGCTACTTAAGTAATTTTCCAGATCGCTTTGCGTGTAAATAATTTTTGAAGCGGCGCGTCGAAAAGAAATTTTTCCGGCTTTCCGCAGGCGCCAAAGAGTTGTTTGACCAATTCGCAGATATTCAGCAGCTTCCCGGTCGGTATAAATTTGTTTTTCGTTCATCATTGATTTATCCTCTTTAAATAGAAAAGTCCCTATACACGCCGAAAGGCGCGTTATCTAAGGCTTATCGAGTGCCGTTTTCGTCTGTGTCGCCAAAACCTAGAACGAAAGCGGCTTTTCAATGCCTTTCAACATATTTAGATTACTTCACATAAATTGCCAAAATATACCCCATTGAAAAATGAATCTTAAATGAGGAAAAATAGAAACCGAATCTTTTTCAATAACTGCTTTTACCAAACTTCCACATTAGGTTCGGGTGGAATATCACGGAGCACGTAACGAAGTTTTTTTCTTTGGTTTTTATCTTCAGCATTTATAACGAAGCGGCGTGTTCCTTTATCATTTATTGCAACGCCGATAATGACATAAGGTTTTTCAATTTTATTTTCGGCGTTTGCTTGTTTCAGAACTCTGTCTCTTAAACCTTTATTGTCTGACTCAATCCCCAACTCAAGTTTTGCCCACTCTAATGCAGTATCTGTATCGCTTTCGCGGTTCGAGATAAAATTCATTTTATCCTTTGGTATTTCATATTTTTCTTGAATTTGCTCAAGAATTTTTTTCGCGGGGGTATTTTTCTTTGAAAGACTTTTATATTCTGCTTTTGCAGTTTTGATTACGATTTTAAATCGCTCAAAATGCGCAAGGAATTGCAGTCGGTTATCTTTGTCCCAAAGGCTTTCTTTCCCTCCGCCGTGCGTAACCTTTTGATCGCTTAGAAGTTGGGTTAAATACTTGAGACAAAAATCTCTGCGTTTTTTCGCACTGTTTAATCCAAACTCATTTAACATTTCATCTCTTGATTCTTTGCTTAGCGCCACGCTGCCTGTGCTATCAAATAAAAAAAAAGTAGTTAGAAGTAAAGGAGTAAGCAAGAAAAATGTTTCTTGCCACTTATGGCTAAAATATCTTTGTAACTCACGCTCCTTAAGATTTAACATCACTTTACCGCGGTTTGAGTCACTTTGTTCGGCAAATTCATCTTCAAGATATGTAGATATTTTTTTAACTACTGCTTTTAACTCAGGAAAATGCTTCGCATTTGAGGAAGTGAATTGTCCATTATCCCACTCTCCAACTTCTATTTTCTCAAAATGCGTTTCCGCGTCCTCCAGCCTCTGAGAAAGAGATTTTGAGAAAAACTTTCGCAGGTGATTCTCAAAAATTTCTGATAAATGTTTTTCAATGGTTTCTTCGCTCATATTTTTTAATTTACTAATTCACTTTCGATCTGCTTTGCATCCTTTAATTGAGAATGAAAGTTATTCATTCGTTCCGTTATTTCCTTTACCGATTCGGCATCGTTGCTGGTGTAATGCTTCATTGTCGTTTGCAGCTGCGTATGTCCCCCGAGTTTTCCGGCTAAGGCTAACGGCGTCCCCTGCTGAATCCAGCGCGTTATAGCAGTTCGCCGCAGATCGTGAAAGTGCAAATCTTCAATCCCGGCTAATCGTTTTGCCGTTGCGAACGACCGTTTAATATCTGTAAACGGAAACGGCTTTTCACCGGGCGAAATATCCTTTATTTTTTCAAGTTCCATTCTTGCCCGCTGCGATAACGGGGCGAGCCGCTCGCGCTCTGTTTTGGTATTCGTTCCGAGCACGCGAATTATTCCGTTATCAAAATCTATATCCTTCCAACTTATCTTGAAGATTTCTCCCCGCCGCAGACCACTGTCTAAAGCGAGAGTAATCATTGCTTTTAGAAAAGGATTATCAACGCTTATTTTGGCTGTTACTTCCCGCTCTATACCATTGATTTTTCTTTTATAAGTAATCTCTCGTTCTCCGTGGCAGGAATTCAGCAGGCGCGTTTCTTCGTCAATCGTTAATAGCCGCACGCGCTCTATCTCACCTGACATATCTATCACTTTAGCGTTGAAGAAAATGTCCCTTAAAATCCACCCCTTACTAAAAGCAAATCGCATCATTTTCCGCATGGCTGAAAGCGCCCGGTTAACGGTGGCAATCTTTACGGGGCGACCTAATTGTTCGGTTTTGGTCTTCAACCGCCAGAGTTTGTAATCAACTAGACTTTCAGTTGTGATCTCTTTGATAAGCCGGATTCCGAAGAATCGGCGTAGGTTTTCTATTTGGGGCTTTACGGAATCAACGGAGCGGATGCCGGCTACCTTTCTCCCATCGACTATTTCGGCTTGTTTATAGAATATCTTTTCGCAAATGTCAGCGAGCTGATTGAAAGTCATTCGTTCGCCGGTCTGCATTTGACCGTGGGACTTTCTGACATCATTAATTAGTTTATTTCTTAAATCAGCGGCGTCGCCTTTCCGATCTGCTTGGCGCTCGATGTATTTTTTCTTACCTGTTAGTTCATCCAGATACTCAATACGAACGATCCATTTATCTTTACTTTTGCCAGACTTGCGTTTGAAGATTTTATCTTTTATTTCCATATTTCCCACCAATATTCCCACCTAATATTATGGAGTATTTTGAAAATAAACGAAATAGAGTGAAAGAGGTTTTACCGGATAATGCAATATTTAGAGGATTTCATGACATCATTCGAAACAGAGTGAAAAGCGTTGAGATGAAAAGCCATGTGACTACGAATCATGGGGTCGCATGTTCGAATCATGCCGGGTGCATTAATAAAATTAACGATAAAGGACAGCTTTTGCGGCTGTCCTTTCCTTTTGCTTATTAGGACGACTCAGAAGTTACCGGACTTTTGATTTTTATATAATTTCTCTGTCTGAATTTCGTTTTTTTGCTTTCTAAAAAATTCTCGTCGAAATAATCTGAAAGATTTGTTTTTCAGTCTTTTTTTAGTTTGCCCTCGCAAGCGACGGTGTGATTAACTGAATGAACAGTATTTTCACGGGAGTTGAGCAAATTGAAGATAAATCTGAAACCGATTGAAGCGCAGGTCGCCGTCGTTTTCGGCGCGTCGAGCGGCATTGGACGTTTGACAGCGCTTGAATTCGCCGGGCGCGGCGCGAAAGTGTGTGTTGCGGCGCGCAGCGAAGACGGGCTGAAATCGCTCGTCAGCGAAATCGAATCGGCGGGAGGCGAGGCGTTTTACGTTTTGGCTGATGCTGCTGATTTTGAACAGGTCAAGGCGGTCGCCGATAAAACGGTCGAGCGTTACGGGCGGCTCGATACGTGGATTCACAGCGCGGGCGCTTTTATTTTCGCGCCTTTCACCGATACTGAACCGGAAGAATACGCACGCCTGATAGAGGTTAATCTTTTGGGACAAATCTACGGCGCGAAAGCCGCTTTTCCCTATCTCGAAAAACGCGGCGGCGCGCTCATTCACATCACATCGGTCGAAGCATGGCGCACAGTTCCGTTTCAGTCGGCATACGGCGCTTCGAAACACGGCGTTTACGGTTTTTTGCAGGCTCTGCGCGTCGAATTCGCGCACAACGAAATTCCCGTCGCTGTCACCCAGATTTTGCCAGCCGCTATTAACACGCCGATTTACGATAAAGGACGCAACAAAATGCCTTTTAAACCGCGTCCCGTGCCGCCGATTTATCACCCGCAAATCGTCGTTGACGCAATAGTTTACGCCGCCGAAAACGAAACAAAAGATTTAATCGCGGGCGGCGCGGGCGCAGGCGTTGTCGGCGCGGAAAGATTTTCGCCCGGTTTAACCGATTGGGTCACCGAAAAAGTAGCTTTTGTCGGACAGACAACTGATATTCCGAATCCGGGCAAATACGACGGAAATTTGTTTGAACCGCTCGAGACGAAATTCGATACCGTTGAGGGAAGATTTTCCGACGAACAATTCGAGTCCGATCCATATACTTATCTTGCCACACGCCCGAATGTTCGCAACACGCTTTTAACAGCCGGAGCCGTTGTCGGCGGATTTTTGCTGTGGCGCGCTTTGCAGAAAAAACAGTAATTTTATTAATGAAAACGAAATGAAGACGGGCAGAAATTTATGAAAAATTTGGAGCATTTAACGGACAGCAAGCCGCAGCGACTGCGAAAGGAATTGCAAAATTCGGAAAAATCGGATGTCAACTTGCGGCGCGCCGTTATCGGTCTTTCCCTGCTCGGAATCGGCGCGATGACGGCGGTTTCGCTGTTTCAAACCGGCATTATTAAACATCTGCCCGATCCGCCGCTTGACGGTTTCGATTCCGATAAAGTCAATTCATCGGACACCGCTTACGCTCTCGGCGTGCCTGACGGAACTTTGTCGCTTGCCAGTCTTGCCGTCAATATTCCGCTCTCGGCGTTCGGCGGCGAAAATCGCGCCGAAAATCAACCTTTAATTCCGATTGCCATCGCCGCTAAAACCACTATCGAAGCCGCTGTCGCCGGTTGGTATTTCTATCAAATGCCGACCAAAGAAAAAGCCTGGTGCGGTTACTGTATTCTCGGCGCCGCGGCGAATTTGGGCATCGCCGCGCTGACATTAAAAGAAGCAAAACGCGCTTGGAAAAATCTTTAAAGAATAAAAGATAGAACGCTTGGTTTTCCGCGAAATTCCGCGTTCTATTTCTTAATCTCTTCGTCAATTCTTTTTCAGGTTTTAATTTTGCCGCGCTTCAATTCCCAAATTTTTCATCTTGCGATACAAATGGCTGCGGTCAACGCCCATAGCGTCCGCGGCTTTCGTCACGTTTCCGCCATGTTCGCTGAGTTTGTGCAAAATGAATTCCCGTTGATAAGCGTCGTTCGCTTCTTTGAACGACGGGAAACGGAAGCTCGATGCGGGCGGCTCGTCGGAAATGTTGAATTTCGGCAAATCGTCGAGCGAAATCTTTTGTTTCGCGTTCATAATAACGATACGCTCGATCGTGTTTTTCAGTTCGCGGACGTTGCCGAACCAATTGTAATTTTGCAGTGCCGCGATGGCTCGTTCCCCGAAAATCTTCGGTTTTTTGCCGTAGCTTCGCGAAAATTTGCGGTTAAAATGTTCGATCAAAACCGGCACGTCTTCAAGCCGTTCGCGAAGCGGCGGAATTTGAAACGGAATAACATTCAGACGATAAAACAAATCGTGCCGAAATTCACCGTTTTCAATCAGATCGCCGAGCGGTTTGTTCGTCGCCGAAATGACACGCACGTCAACTTTAACGGGCGTGTTGCTGCCGACCGGCTCGAATCGCTGTTCTTCGAGAACGCGCAGCATTTTCGCCTGCACGCGCGCGGACATATCGCCGATCTCGTCCAAAAAAAGCGTCGCGCCGTCGGCGATTTCAAACTTCCCTTTTTTCGCCTGCAAAGCGCCGGAAAATGCTCCTTTGGCGTGCCCGAAAAGTTCCGACTCGACCAAATCTTCGGGAATCGCGGCGGAATTTATCTCGACGAACGGCGCGTTTTTTCGCCGCGACTGCGCGTGGATCGCCCGCGCGACGAGTTCTTTTCCCGTTCCCGATTCGCCGGAAATCAAAACGCGCCCGTCGGTCGGCGCGACAATCGCAATCTGCTTGCGAAGCGCGCGCATCGCCACCGATTCGCCAATCATCGCGTATTCTTCGGCTAAATCCTGCTGCATCTGCGCGTTCACGCGTTCAAGCTCACGCGTTCTGATCGCATTACGCACAGTCAGAACGGTTTTTTCCAAACTCAAAGGCTTTTCGATAAAATCAAACGCGCCGAGTTTCGTTGCATTGACGGCGGTTTCGATATTTCCGTGCCCGGAAATCATCACGACCCCCGCATCGTTGCCGTTATCACGCAACTTTTTCAAAGTCTCTAAACCGTCTATTCCAGGCAACCAAACGTCAAGCAAAATGCAGCCGAAATTTTTCGATTGCACCGCTGTCAGACAATCCTCGCCCGACTCGACGGTTTCAATTTCAAAGCCTTCGTCTTCCAAAACTCCGCGCAAAGTCTCACGAATTCCGTGCTCGTCATCAACGATTAAAACTGAATTGGACATAATTTATGGAACAACCGTCACCGTTCCGAATTGCCGGAAATGTTTATCAAACGAAAAGGCTTGAGAAATTCCAAATTTTTCGCAAACGAATTTGCTCGAACAATCGGTAAAACCCCAATCTTTATCTGAAAATTTTTGGAAGACTTTTAATGTTTGCAAAATGTCTTCTTCGGTCAGGAAATAAATTCCGGTCAATTCTCCGCTAAAAAATTCTTCGGCGATCTGCAGAGCGCGCGAACGCTCGCCGCGCGACTTAAACAACGTCAATGTTTCGTCCACAACGTAATCGGTCGTCAATAACGCTTCATTATTTTGCAAAAACCAATTACGCGCGGCTTTGTAATCTTGATCCGACGCCACAATAGCGGCAAACCAGCCGCTCGTATCAACAAAAATCATTATTTTTCACCATAAAGATTTTATCGTGGTCGCGCCCCGAAAACTTATCCGTTTTGCCTTCAAGCGGCAAAGCGGCAAGTTTGGCTAAAATTTCCGCCGGAGTTCTTTTTTGTTTTTTACTTTCCGAAACGACGATGATTATTTCAACCTTCGCGCCTTCGGAAACTTCCAAAGGTTTTTCGGGTCGCAAAACGCCGTTTTCGTAAATTGCTGAAATTGTTTTATTCATTTTTTATTTTTACCAACGTTTATTACCAACGTTTATTAATGAAGTAATCAATGTAACTAACTGTCGAATCGGACTTAATAATAAATACCACATAGCGAAAAAATCGAAACTTCGAGAGGCATATCTAAAAATTTCAATATATGTTGAATACATTGCAAAAGACGTTTTTGGCGGTCTTGATAAATACCAATAGAAAAAAAGAGTTGAAAGCCCGATTAAATATAAAGTTTGATTGAAACAAAAGGCTTTTTCTGTATTAAAAAATAGTAAAACAAATCTTGCGGCAAAAATTGTTGCTATTGATATTTGAAGAATTATTGATACTAAAAATAATTCTGACACCTCATTTAACTCGTTAAACCATTTAGGATAAACAAAATACAGTTGAATCCAATCATAAAGGCTTAAAACAGTAAATAGCGAAATGAGAAATGCTGCTAATTGTGAAATAAACCGTATTTCAAAAGAAAGTTTTTTATATTCTCTAAACCATTTCTTAATCATAATTTCACCTTAAATAACTACCGGTAATTCTACAATAAATTTCGCGCCTTTCGGAGAATTGTTGACGGCTTTGATTTTTCCCTGATGTTCGGAAACGATTCGTTGGACAATCGCCAAGCCTAAGCCAGTGCCGCGTCCTTTGGTCGAAAAATACGGCTGAAAAAGTTTCTGCAGATCCTGCGGCGCGATGCCTTTGCCGTTGTCGGCGATTTCGGCGACGATGATGTCGCGGGCGCGGTCGTAAAAGGTTTTGACGGAAATGCGTTTTTCCGTTTGATCTTCATCGAACGCTTCGACCGCGTTTTCGATTAAATTGACGAACACTCGTTTTAACTGTTCTTCGTCAATCATCGCGTTCGGCAGATTCGCGGCAAGGTTCAATCCTATTTTCGCCTCGCGGTCTTCGTAAAGCGCGGCTGACTGGCAAATTATTTCGTTCAGATTTCCCGTTTCGAGCCGCACGTTCGGCAGACGCGCGAACTGCGAAAACTCGTCAACCATTGATTTCAAGCTGTGAACTTCGCGCAGAATGGTCGCCGTGCTTTCGTCAACAACTTTTTGAATCTTAACTTTTGAAGTTTGCGTTTCGCTGCCGTTCGCTTCCGCGTTTTTGTAAAAGTTTTTCGAGATGCGTTCGGCTGAAAGCTGAATTGGCGTCAGCGGATTTTTGATTTCGTGCGCCATTCGGCGGGCAACTTCCGCCCAAGCCGAAGCGCGCTGCGCGGAAATCAATTCGGACAAATCTTCGATGACGACAACAACACCGCTTGACGCGCCGAAATTTTGCGGTAAAGCCGTCGCCGTCAGCGCGACCGGCAAATTTTCGTGCGACGAGCTGTTTCCGTCAACATTTTCCGGCTGCAAGACCGTTTGTTCCGCCGCTTGTCCGATGCGTTTCGCGCGATTTAAAAGACGTTCGAGCGTAGCGCGATTTTCTTCGTTCATTAATTGTTTCAGTTCAAATCCGGTAAAATCTTCTGTTTCGAGTTTCAAAATTTGAACGGCGGCTTGATTAATGGTTGTCACGCGATTTTCCGCGTCGAACGAAATAACGCCGGTCGAAAGCGACTGCAAAACGGTTTCGATATAACGGCGGCGTTCTTCAAGCTCGGCGGAATTTTCCTCAAGTTTCGCCGACATTTGATTAAACGAAGCGACAAGCAGCGCGAGTTCGTCTTCAGCGATGACTTCGACTTGATGCCCGAGTTTTCCGCGCGCGATTTCGTCAGCGCCTTTTGCCAGCGCTTTAATCGGGACAGTTAAACCGCGCGCGACGTAAAACGCCGTCCACGATGAAGCGAAAATCAGCAAAAACGTCAAAACTCCGAGCGTTAAAAATCCGATCTGCCGCACTTCGAATTGCCGGTTTTTCAGCTTATCGAATTCGACGAGCGCATTGTCAACCATTTGACTGACGTTTTCGTCAGCAAGCAAATCCGGCACGATAAATAATTTTCGACCGTCGGCAAATTCCGCAAAAGCCGCGTCGAAGCCTTTGCCGTCGTGCAAAACCTGCGCGCCGAATTCACCGTTTTTGATGAGCGCGAGCGTCGTTTCCAGCTGCGATTTCTCCTGAGCATCGAGATTTTTTTCGTAAACGGCGAGCGACGCACCGTTTTTTGCAGTAATTTCAATCCGTGTCAAATTTCCCGCTTCAGCGATTTTACGTAAATCATCGCTGCCAAACGAGTGATTTTCGAGCGTCGCAGCCAGCATTTGCGCGGTTTCTTGAAATTTTTGATGCTGATCGGCGACCGCGCTGTTTTTTACTTTGAGCGACGCGCGCGCGACTTCTTTCGGAATCTCGGTGAACCAATTTTGGAGAGCGCGATTCAGGAAAAGCGAGGAAAAAAACGCCATCGCCAGAATCGGTAAAAGGCTGACGGCGAAAAAATACAGCCACAAACGCGTTTTGAATTTCGCGCCGAGTTCGAGCGCGCGGCGTTCGCGCGCCAGTTTGAGCAGATTGCGCAGCAGAATGAAACCGAAAATAATCAGCGCGACAAAGTTGAGCGAAGAAAGCGCATATAAAAGCAGCGTGTCGCGGGCGGAATCAACCGCTAATTCTTTCCACAAATTCGATGTTTGCAGCAAAATCAAAATCGTTAGCGAGACAAGAACGAACGCGCCTAAAATCCACGGCGAAACGCGCTTTTTCGATTGTCGGTTCTGAGTTTCCACGAATGCCAGTTTAACACAAAAGAGTTGACGAGAGTTTGATCGAATTTATTGTGTTTATCCGATTCGTTGAGTAAAATCCATAGCGGCGCGCGATTAAATTTTATGGATAACAATTCTATTTTTTTCAACCAAACCGGACGCCTCAGAAGCGGTTGGCGATTTTCGATTTTTCTGCTTTCCTATTTCGTTCTAACTGTTACTTTCGGTCTGGGCGCAATTGCCTTGATGTCGAATTTGCCAATCGGATTTTCGCCGAACAGTTTGCTCGCGCTCGTCGTCCCGTTCGCGGTTTTCGGAGCAATCGGCATTTTTCTCGGCTGGTTACTCGGCAAAACGTTTGAAGATTTGCCGTTTCGCGCGCTCGGCTGTTCGCTGACGAAAAACTGGCTCAAAGATTTAGTGCTCGGCTTGCTCATCGGCGCGGTTTCGTTCGCTTTCGCCGCGCTCGTCGCCGCGATTTTCGGCGGTTTGCGGTTTGAATTTAATGAAAGTTCCGGAGCGTCGGCGATTGTTTTAACGCTCGCCGCCACGCTTTTGATTTTCGCGTTCGGCGCGATCAGCGAAGAAGTTTTGTTTCGCGGTTATCTGCTGCAAACGATATCGCGGGCACGTCTTTTCTGGTTCGGAGCGCTGCTCACTTCCGTTTTATTCGCTTCCGGACACGCCGACAATCCGAATGCGACCGTTTTTTCGTGGACGAATACTTTTTTGGCTGGAATCTGGCTCGCCGCCGCTTACTGGAAGACTCGAACTTTATGGTTTCCGTTCGGCGTTCATCTGGCTTGGAATTGGATCCAAGGGGCGTTTTTGGGCATCAGCGTCAGCGGATTATCCGATTTGGCTTCCGCACCGATTTTCAAGCCTTTAAGTTCGACAGAAACATTTTTCACCGGCGGCGAATACGGCATCGAAGGCGGTTTCGCCTGCACGCTCGCGCTCGTTTTATCGACAATTTTAATTTATTTTTCGCCGTTTCTGCGACCGACAACGGAAATGCTCGAATTGACGAGTCGGGAAAATCCGAGATTGATTTCAGGTAAATTAAGCGGCACAAATGTTGCTGAAAGCCGCGATGAATGAACTCTAACGATACACGACGAATTAAAAAAAATTTGCGCGAAGTTTTCGGTTTCAAAAAACTTCGTCCGAATCAGCGGGAAGTCATCGAACACATCATAAACGGCGAAGACGTGCTGGCGATTATGCCGACGGGCGCAGGCAAATCGCTTTGTTATCAATTGCCGGCGCTGCAGCTCGACGGAATGACGATTGTCGTTTCGCCTTTGATTTCGCTGATGAAAGACCAAACTGACAAGCTCGAAGAAAAAGGCTTGGACGTGGCTAATTTAAACAGCAGCGTTTCCGAATCCGAACAAAAAGAATCGCTCGCACAGGTCGAACGCGAACGAAGCGATTTTATTTTTACGACGCCGGAACGTCTGACGAACCCGGAATTTCTCGCTGCGCTGAAAGATAAAAAAATTGATTTCGTCGTCGTTGACGAAGCGCACTGCATTTCGCAATGGGGACACGATTTTCGTCCGGCTTTTTTGCAGATACGCGAAGCGATTCGCGAGCTGAAAAATCCGCCGATCCTCGCTTTAACCGCGACTGCGACGCCCGAAGTCGTCGAAGATATAAAAAAACAACTAGAACGCCCGCAAATGCGCGTCGTTAACGGCGGCATTTTCCGTCCGAATTTAGAGTTCGAAGTCGTTCACACGACCAGCGATTCGGAGAAAAAACAAAAACTCACGGCTTTGCTCGAAACAATCGAAGGCTCGAAAATTATTTACTGCGCGACCGTCAAAGCGACAGAAGAAGTCGCCGATTTTTTGCGCGCGGCAAACGTCGAGGTCGAACTTTATCACGGAAAATTATCCGCAAAAGCGCGACATGAAACGCAGGATCGTTTTATGGCTGGTGGAATTGAAACGATTGCGGCGACGAACGCTTTCGGAATGGGCGTTGACAAACCCGACATTCGCGCTGTCGTTCACTGGCAGATTTGCGGCTCACTCGAATCTTATTATCAGGAAGCCGGACGCGCGGGACGCGACGGCGAAGCGGCTCGCTGCGTTTTACTTTACGACACGCGCGACCGCCGCGTACAGCAATTTTTTCTCGGTGGTCGTTACCCGTCGGCTGATGATATTTTAATGATTCATCAAACTCTCGAAACGATAAACGCAGCAGAAAATCCGGCGATTTTCGAGCAAATTAAAGAAACACTCGGCGACGCTGTAGCAAAAACAAAACTGCGTGTCGGCTTAAATTTGTTAAAAGACGCCGGCATCGTTAAAGAACGGCGCGGCGCGAAATTTTCTTTGACAAAAACCCATTTGGACGCGAAAAAAATCGAAGAAATCGCTCGCGAATACGTCGAGCGCGGCGAAACTGACCGTCAAAAACTCGAACAAATGATGATGTATGCCCAGAGCGCGCAATGCCGCTGGCGTATTTTGTATGAATATTTTGAATGCACTGATAAAGAAATCGAAAAATGCGGCGTTTGCGACAATTGCGTGAATCCGCTCGCCGAACGTCTCGGCGTTCAAATCGCCGCGCCGCAAGTTTCCGATGCAGAAATTCTCGCGCAAATACAAACCGACGATTTAGCGATAGAAAAAGGCGAGACGGTTGAAATGCCGGTTTACGGCGAGGGAGAAGTAGTCGGAATCGAAAACGACAAAATCATCGTTTTGTTTCCCGGCGGCGAGCGCAAAACCTTTAAAAAAGAGTTCGCGGCTAAAGTTTAGCCGCGAACTCTTTTTTAAATTTCGATTACTTTGCCGTAACAAATTTAATTTTTCACATTTCACTTTGAATTCTCAAATCGTTTGAATCTTAAAACTTATATCAACGGCGCGCGCTGAATGCGTCAAACGTCCAACGGAAATCAAATCAACTCCGGCTTCGGCAAACGAGCGCACGCGGTCTAAATCCATTCCGCCGGACGCTTCGAGCAAAACGGCGGGATTTATCTGCCGAGCCATCTGGACGAGTTTCGCCGCTTCTTCGGGCGTTTGATTGTCGAGTAAAACGATGTCCGCGCCCGCTTCGAGAGCTTCGCGCAGCTGCGCCCAGTTCGATATTTCGACTTCGATTTTATGAAGATGCCCGACCTTTTGTTTCGCTTTAACGACTGCTTCCGTAATGCCGCCCGCGAGCGCGATGTGATTGTCTTTGATCAAAACGCCGTCGTCTAATCCGAAGCGATGATTTTTTCCGCCGCCGATTGTGACCGCGTATTTTTCCAGCATTCGCAAACCCGGCGTCGTTTTGCGCGTGTCCACAATCTGCGCGCTCGTGCCTTCGACCGCGTTGACATATGCACGCGTCAACGTCGCCACGCCCGACATTCTTTGCAAAAGATTAAGCGCGACGCGCTCGCCGGTCAGCAAAACGTCGGCGTAGCCTTTCAAAGTCGCGAAAACCGTTCCCGCCGCGACTTCCTCGCCTTCGTTGGCAAACGCTTCGATTTCCGGGCTTTCCTCATCGAGATGAATAAAAACCGCTTCGGCTACCGCTAAACCGCAAACGACCAGATTTTCCTTCGCCAGAAATCTGCCCATAGCGCTCACATCGTCCGAAACGCAAGCCTGCGTCGTAATATCGCCGCGCCCGATGTCTTCGGCTAAAAACTCGCCGATTGAAGCTAAAATGTCTCCGTTGTCGAGTAAACTCATATTTTTTATTTGTTATTTTATCGGCGCTTCGATTTTGATATTTGGGTTATATTCATACGTTACGACTGAATGAGTTTTTTCGATTCTTGGCTCAAGTAATCCTTTGATTCTTTCTGACCTAACAAATGATCCATCCTGATTTAGCCAAATGCGAAAATCATCAAAACTCAGCCCGTTCGGTGCTCTCTCGATTAAAAACTGTATTTGCTTTCGAGCTGAAATTCCGCCAACAAAATCTAACTCCTCGGTGTACTGAGCACAGGAAACACTTGTACCACTTCCGCTTCCTGACCCGCTCCCGCTTCCGCGCGTATCTATTGAAATCCACGGTTTATCATTTTCACGCCGATATTCCATAAATCCGATTCTGATTAGTTCACTGCGATTTTCTTTACTGCCGTTTTTTTCAATTATCAAAAACCTAGTTTTATCAGGCAGTAATTGTTCGTGAATTTTTGTTTCCGTCATGATTACAGAACCGTTCTCCATTGAGTCTGTTTTCGTTTCAATTCGCCAAGAACGCTCAGCTAGCATTTTTTGAGCATTATAATTGTTTATATAAAACTCATTTGAAGAAATCTGTTTTGTTTGAGACAAAGGCGCAACCGAGATAGTACAAACCAGAATGAGAGTATAAAAAATCTTTAATTTCATATTAAGCTAGAGCCTCCAAATTTTGTTTCAAAGCTGATGTTTGCGTTTCGATTTCCGCAACTCTCTCGCGAATTTCATTTACTTTTTCGACCGGCGCGCGTTCAACGAAATTGGCGTTGGAAAGCTGACCGTTAAGACGCGATGCTTCGGTTTCAAGTTTGTTTAATTGCCCTTCGAGCCGCACGATTTCTTTGTCGAAATCGATCAAACCTTCGAGCGGAACAGCGATTTCCGCGCCGGCGATGACGGCTTTTGCAGACGCTTTCGGGACGCTCAGACTTTCGCTTAAATTTAGAGATTCGGCGCGGGCGAGTTTGAGAATCTGCGCTTCGTTGGCGGCGAAGATTTGTTGTTTTGCCCGGTCAGCCGCGACGTGAATCGCCGGTTTGTCGCTCGGCTTGATGTTCATTTCGGCGCGAATATTGCGGACTTTCGAGATTAAATCAATCACCGTCTGCATTTCCGATTCGGCGCGTTCATCAATCATCGAAGCGTCGCCTCGCGGATAATCGGCGAGCATAATCGTTTGCTCGGCTGATTTGTAAGCCGGATTGTGCAGTTCGGCGGAAACGTTCGGCAATTTGCTCCATAATTCTTCGGTTAAAAACGGCATGAACGGATGAAGCAGACGCAAAGATTGCTCGATAATCGTCAAAATGCGCGAACGCGCCGCGTCGCGGGCGACGTTCGGCTCTTCCGACGTGATTTCGTCTTTGACGAGTTCGATATACCAATCGCAAAAATCGTCCCAGAAAAAATGGTAAAGCAACTGCACGGCTTCGTGAAATTGATACGTTTCGAGCGCTTTGTTGACCGCCAAAGCGGTTTTATTAAGCCGCGAAATTATCCAACGATCTGCGACCGAAAGATTTTCTTTCGGATTGTCTTTCGCAAAAAGCGGATCAACTTTGTCCAGAAATTCTTCATCTTCTTCGTCGAGTTCATTCAACTCGCCTTTTAATGTCTGCACGATGTCGCGCGCTTCGGCTTTCGGATTCAAAAACGAATAATCAACCTGCGCGCCGTCGCTGTTAAGCAAACAAAAGCGCGTCGCGTTCCAGATTTTGTTAGCGAAATTGCGGAAAGATTCGACCTTTTCATCGCGCCACGCGAAATCCGTTCCGGTCGCCGAATCCGCCAGCGTCATTCTGGTCGCATCAACGCCGTATTTGTCGAAAACGTCGAGCGGGTCAATGCCGTTGTTTTTCGTTTTCGACATCCTCTGCCCGTTTTTGTCCAAAACCGTGCCGTGAATAATCACGTCCGCAAACGGTTTTTCGCCGACGAATTTGAGCGCCGTCATCACCATTCGCGAAACCCAGAGAAAAATAATATCGCGTCCCGTAACTAAAACATCGGTCGGGTGAAATGTTTTTAAATCTTCTGTTTCTATCACTTCTCCGTTCCAACCAAGGGTCGAGAATGACCAAAGCGCTGACGAAAACCAGGTATCCAAAACGTCTGAATCCTGTATTAAATCGCTCATTCCGGCTTTTTCAAATGCTTCTTCTGCCGTTCTGGCTACGAAAATATTTCCCGCTTCGTCATACCACGCCGGAATTTGATGTCCCCACCAAAGCTGGCGCGAAATCGTCCAATCCTTCAAATTTTCGAGCCACGTCGTGTAAACTTTGCGATGCGGCACTTCCGGAAAAAAGCGCGGCGAATTTTTCTCGCGCATTAAATCTAATGCCAAATCGCGCATTTCGTCCATTTTGACGAACCACTGTTCACTTAGTAACGGTTCGATTACAGTTTTGCAGCGCTCGCAAACCGGCAAAACTACTTCGTAATCTTCGATTTTTTCCAGTAAACCTAACTGTTCAAATCTTTCGACGACCAAATCGCGTGCTTTGTAACGGTCTAGACCTTCAAAATCCGCGCCAGCAGCCGCGTTCATCGTCGCGTCGTCATTCATCACGACCAGTTTTTCGAGATTGTGCCGTTCACCGACTTCGTAATCATTCGGGTCGTGCGCCGGTGTGATTTTCACCGCGCCCGTTCCGAATTCCGATTCGACATATTCGTCGGCAATAACCGGAATTTCGCGATTGGTTAAAGGCAGTTCCAAAGTTTGCCCGATTAAATCTCGATAACGCTCATCATCGGGATTAACTGCGACTGCCGTGTCGCCAAGCATCGTTTCCGGTCGCGTCGTCGCCACCGTGATTTTACGGTCGGAGTTTCTCAACGGATACTGCAAAAAATAAAGTTTACCGTCTTTTTTCTTGTCTTCTTTGACCTCCAAATCCGACAACACGGTTTTATCTTTCGGACACCAATTGACGATGCGCGTGCCGCGATAAATCCAGTTTTCTTCATACAACCTGACGAAAACTTCGCGCACCGCTTTCGACAAACTTTCGTCCATCGTGAAACGCTCGCGCGACCAGTCAACCGAAAGACCTTCGCGGCGAATCTGGTTGGTAATCGTGTTTCCGTATTTCTCTTTCCATTCCCAGACGCGGCGCACGAATTCTTCGCGTCCTAAATCCTGCGGCGTTTTATGTTCCTCTTTTTTGATTTGGCGCGTCACCATCAATTGCGTCGAAATTCCCGCGTGATCAACACCGACGAGAAACAGCGTGCGAAAACCCTGCATTCGTTTCCAGCGCGTCAGCGTGTCCATCAAAGTATGCTGCAAGGCGTGCCCCATATGTAGCGAACCGGTCACGTTCGGCGGCGGAATGACGATTGAAAACGCTTTCGCGTCGGCATTTTCGTTGATCTCCGGAGCGAAACAGCCGCGCTCTTCCCAGATTCGATAATGATTTTCTTCAGCTTCTTTCGGATTGTATGATTTTGCGATTTCCATATTAAAAATTTAGGATTCGGGATTTAGAATTCAGGATTCAGGATTTCAAATCATCATTAATTCTAAATTCTGAATCCTGAATCTTAAATCTTGAATTCTTCTAAAACAAAAACGGCTAGTTTTCATTCGGAAGAAAAACTAACCGTCGGTTTCTACTTTTCACTTCACGCTTTTTTATTCTTTGAATTTTTCTTCCGCCATTCGCCGGACAATCAAATCGGTCATTTGCGGGACGACTTCCCACGCGATTTCACGAATAGCTTTGTCCGACATTTTTTCCGTAACTTTTCGCACGATAGCATCAATTAATTCGGGAGAGAGAGCGGCAAGTTGACGTTCGATTTCGGCGTCCGCGTTTATTTTATTTTCATCTGCGGCTGTGGTTTCAAGATTTTTTTCAAATTCCGCGCTTTTTTCCTTTTCAGCGAACAGCTCAACTTCAGTTTGATTTTCAAACTGCCCGGATTGTCCGGCTTCCGCTGTTTGTTCAATCGTTTCGCCGGTATTTTCCAATTTATATTCCGGTATTAATTCGACTGACGATTGGTTTTCCGTCAACTCTGCGCTTGTTTCCACTGGCGGAAGATCAAGCAAATCCGCATCGTCAAAGAGAAAATCCGGAGCGTCCGAAAAGCTTGGCGTAAAAACGGCATGATTTTCTTCCGGCGCAGTTTGCGGCGATGAGTTCGCGCTTGATTGCGCCGAGTTTTCTTCTTCGCTCGCGTAATTGTTATCGCTTACGGTTGGCGCTTGGCTTGAAAACTGTTCGGCATCAATTTGCGCGGCTGCGTTGTTTTCAACGGATTCTTCGGAGACGATTTCATAAATTGCCGCTCCGTTTGTTTGCGCGGCGCTGGTTGCGGAAAAAGCGCGTAAATCGGCGATGTCTAGCGGCGTGGTTTTGCCGAAATCCTCTTCGGCTTCAACGGTTCGATAAAAATCAAAATCGTCGCTGAAAGTATTTTCTGTCGCTGACGCGTTGCTGATTCCAGCCGTCGAGTCGGCGATGAATTTCTGAATCTCGTCAACGGGCAAGCTTCCGACCTGACTCGTTTGAATCATTTCATCGTCGAATCCGCCATCGTCGAACTGTTTCGCTTCAAATTGTTTTTCCGGCACGGTTTCGTCAAACGATTTTTCCGGTATAGATTCGACCGTGTTGAAAAAATGCACGTTCGCCGCTTCGTTTTCCGGCGCAACATTCGCTTCCGTTTCCGTAGCCGGAGTTTCTTCGCCCAATTGACTGGATTCGAGCAAATCTGAAACTTTCGTGACCAGTTGGCGGATTGACTGAAACGGCTTGGTCAAATAATCGTCGGCGCCGACGCGATAGGCTTCCGACTCGTCGAACGGCTCGAACGAACCGACGAGCAGAATGACCGGAATTTTCTGTGTTTCGGGATTTTGTTTGATGCGCTCGCAGATTTGATAACCGTTTAAACCGGGCATATTAACGTCCGCCAGAATCAAATCCGGCGCGTATTCTCCGATTTTAATCATCGCCGAATCGCCGTCACCAACAGAAATCACTTCGATTCCTTCGTCAGCGAAAGTCAAATTAACGACTTTTTGAATCGTTATCGAATCGTCTGCCAACAATAGTTTGCGTTTTAACACAGACAGTTTTGCTCCTCTCTCGAACCGTTAAAAACTTTAGCCGCAGGAAAATACTTTTGTTTGAAAAACTAACATTCGCCGCCTATTACGTCAAGAAAATTTCCGAAAAATTTGTTTCACGAAAAATCTCAATTTTTTTGCGCGAACATCCGCAGCATCGTCTGAAGCTGCGAGCCGGTAAAAGGCTTCGGCAAAAAAGCGACCGCGCCCGCCGAAAAACTTTCCGACGAAAGTTTCGAGTTTTGTTCCGCCGTCATCATAATCACCGGAATTTTCATCAGACGCTTTTCCGACTGCATATAGCGAACCAGTTCCGTGCCTTGAATATACGGCATCACAACGTCGAAAATTGCCGCCGCGAACTGTTCGCCCGACTGCAAAAGTTTATAGGCTTCTTTGCCGTCGCGGGCTGAAATCACTGTATAACCTTCGCGCTCGACAATCGTTTTGACGAGCCGCAGAATCGCCGGATCGTCGTCGGCGACTAAAACTTGAGGCTGTGCATTATTTCGTTCTTCGTTCATCAAATAATCGTTTCCCTTTATTGGACGCGCTTGTTATCTTAGCAAACTTTTGTGAGTTTTTACGAATTTGTCGCCAATTTAGCCGCCAACTTTATCGCCGCGCCCATACTCGAAGCATCCGCCAGATTTTTCCCCGCAATATCAAACGCCGTTCCGTGATCAACCGACGTTCTGACAAGCGGCAAACCGAGCGTGACGTTCACGGACGCGCCGAATGAAAGACATTTAACGGCAATCGTCGCCTGATCATGGTAACACGCAACGACGGCGTCGAACTCGCCTTTGAACCCGCGCAGAAAAATCGTGTCCGGCGAATACGCGCCCGCAACGTCTAACCCATATTTTTCTCGGCACTCGTCAATCGCCGGGATTATTTCGCGCTCTTCTTCGTCTCCGAACATTCCGAATTCGGAAGCGTGCGGATTAAGCCCCGCAACGGCAATTTTTACCTTTTTATTTAATAATTTCGATAGAGAATCATTTGTGAATCTTATCAAATCAACCAGCTTTTCCTTTTTCACGAGGTCGATAGCATTGCGCAGGCTGACGTGCGTTGAAAGCAGAACGACGCGCAAATCTTCGGCGAAAAAGCTCATCGCGAATTCTTTCGTTTCAGTCAGTTCAGCGAGAAATTCCGTGTGTCCCGGATAATTATAACCGCCGAGCGAAATCGCTTTTTTGCTGATCGGCGCGGTCGCAATCGCATCGATTTTTCGCTCGCGCCACAATCGGACGGCGGTTTCGATATATTCGGCTGACGCTTTTCCGGTTTCGGCGGCATCTTTTCCAATCGAAATTTCACCGCTTAAATTCTTCAAATCGTAAACCGCAACTTTTGTCGATTCCGACGAATTTTCACCAAACGCTTCGACAAAATCGAAATTCAGATTTAATTCGTCAGATGTTTTCTGCAAAAATTCCCGATCGCCAATAATTAACGGCTGGCAGATTTCGCGTAATTTTTCGTCGGCGAGAGCCTTTAGCGTGATTTCCGCGCCGATTCCGGCGGCGTCGCCCATCGTAATGCCGATAGCGGGCAATTTATCTTCGACTCGATTTTCTTTTTTGATGACGCTCACACAGATTAAACTAACGCTTTACGGATTAAATAGCAAAAATTTTATTTAATGCTCTGACAATCAAAAAAGGCTGGAAAGTTTTACTTTTTCAGCCGTATGAAAACTCAGAATATATTTTTTTGCTCGTCTATTTTTCGCGATCTTCCGCCTTGAACATATATTTAATATTATGTTTCGGCAGCATCAGATTCGGCGCACCCGTTCGATTAATTTTGAGCGCGTCGAGGTCATACCATTCGATTGTCCCCTCGATCTCTTCACCGTCGCTTAAAACGATGACCATCAACGTGCGCGAATCAATCTGCTTTTTATAGTAATAAGTCTCGGCGTTAGTCTCGACCGGCGGCGTCTTTTTTCGTGTTTCCGTCGCCTGTTCGGGCTGCCGTGAAAAATTCTTCATCTTTTTTTTTGATTAATCTCCTTCAAATTTATTTTCGAGCGAGGAGAATAAATTCTTTATTCTTCTTTACCAAAGGTAAATATAAAATTATAAAACGTCAATCCGCCTGACGTCGAATAAACGTCGGGACGTCCATATCTTCCTGTCTTTTTCCGTCCGACGGCAAATACGGCGACGGCATTCCGACGGCGTTTGTCGAATCGGCGGCTCGCGGATGCGGCATCATCACCGGAACTTTGCTGTCGAAACCGGTCGCGATAACGGTCACTTTGATTTCGTCTTCCATTCCCGGCTTGAAAACCGTTCCCCAGATAATGTCTGCATTATCATCGGCTTCTTCTTCAACAATGCGGATGGCGTCTTCGACTTCGCCGAGCGGCATATTTTCGCTGCCTGTAACGTTAATAATCGCGCCTTTTGCGCCGACAATCGAGTCTTCTTCCAAGAGCTTGTAATCGAGCGCGGCGCGCATCGCTTTTGATGCAGCGTCGGGACCTTTCGCCGAGCCGATGCCCATCAAGGCGACGCCGCGATTTTTCATAACTGTCGTTACGTCGGCAAAATCGAGGTTGATAATTCCCGGCGTGGTGATTAAATCCGTAATGCCCTGGACGGCTTGCAGAAGGATTTCGTCGGCGCGGCGGAACGCGTCCATAATCGTAATTTTTTCTTCTACTTCGCGGAGCTTCGAATTCGGAATCGTGATAATCGTGTCCACGCAGCCACGAAGTTCGGCTAAACCGCGCTCGGCTTGCATCATTCGCTTTTTGCCTTCGACGTTAAACGGCTTGGTGACAACGGCGACGGTCAGAGCGCCGAGTTCGATTGCCAGTGAAGCGACGACCGGAGCCGCGCCGGTTCCCGTTCCGCCGCCCAAGCCGGTCGTGACGAAAACCATATCAGAACCTTCCAGAACGTCGAGCAGTTTTTCGTGATCTTCGAGCGCCGCGTCGCGTCCGACATCCGGATTCGCGCCCGCACCGAGTCCGCGCGTCAATTTGCTGCCAAGCTGAATTTTAATCGGCGCCCTTGAGCTATTTAAAGCCTGCACGTCAGTGTTTGCAACGATAAACTCGACGCCCTTAATTCCCGCCTCAATCATCCGATTGACCGCGTTTCCGCCGCCGCCGCCGACGCCGACCACCTTGATTCTGGCACCGGTGATTGGCGGCTCGTCCATAAAAATTTTGATTCCGTTATTATTCATTTGCTGACCGTCCATTGTCATTATTATGTTCCCCTTGTTATGAATTAAAAGCTAAAAATAAATAGTGGTGATGCTTTTCCGGGATTTTTCGCTTTCAACAAGATATTGTGCGTTAGGCGAAAAAGCATACAACGATTTGGGGTGAAAAATCCAGTCGGCAAGTTAATATTTTCTTAATTGTCCGACTTTTTCTACATTTTCCCCGAAAATTTCTTAAACCATTCCGTAACCTTTCGCGTCGGCGATTTTCCGCCCGCGTTATACTCTCTGATTTGCGCGCGCATTGACGATAAAGTCAGTCCGCAGGCAACCGCCCATTCGGGACTTTGTACTTCTTCGACCAGCCCCCCGAAGCGCGTCGTTTCGACAAATCCGAGTCGTGTCGGCGCGTCGAAAACCTGTTCCGCAATCTCGTTCATTCCGCGCACGAGCGAACCGCCGCCGGTTAAAACAACTCCGCTCGAAATCTGCGCGCCCGTGCTGACAACTTCCGCCGCGACGTGCTGCAACAATTCAATCGCGCGCGGCTGCATAATGTCGCACAAAATTTCTTTCGACAAACCGCGAGTTTCCGTTCTGCCGACCGGCGTAATTTCGATAATTTCCTGCCGCTCGCGCTCGTCCATCAAAAACGATGCGACGCAGCCGTAGTGATGTTTGATTTTCGTCGCTTCCGGAATCGAAACTCGCAACCCGACCGCGATGTCTTTGGTAAAATGCGTGCTGCCGAACGGAAAAACCGATGTATGCTGCACCGCGCCGCGACCGAAAATCATCAAACTCGTAATTTCCGCGCCGATATTAACGACCGCGCAGCCGTATTCTTTATCGTCATCGGTTAAAGTGCTCTGCGCCGCCGCGAGCGGTTCGAGAATCATTTGTTCTACATCTAAACCGGCGCGATTGACCGCTTTGACCAAATTTTGACGTCCCGCGCTCGGGCTGATAACAATGTGAACGAGCGATTCGAGACGCGCGCCGCTCATTCCAATCGGTTCGATAATGCCGTCCTGACCGTCAATGATAAATTCCTGCGGCAGACGATTAACAATTTCCCAGCCGGTCGGCAATTGCATCGCGCTTGCCGATTCGACGGCGCGTTCCATATCTTCTTCGGTGATCTCTCGTCCCATTCCGGCGACGGCGACCACTCCCGATTTGTTTTCGCCGCGAAAATGCTCGCCGGAAAGATTGACCGTCGCCGCTTGAATGTCCAAACCGCTGACACGCTCGGCTTCGCCGACAGCACGCCTGATTGATTCGGCAACTGCTTCGGTCGTCGTTACGATGCCGCGGCGCAATCCGCGCGACTCCGCCGCGCCGATGCCGACAATGTTCATTTTGCCGTTTTCGCCCGGTTCACCGACGATGCACCGCACGGTGCTCGTTCCGACATCCAATCCGACTGCGTGTATTTCACGATTCATCATTAACATTGGGGATTCAAGATTCAAGATTGAAGATTGAAGACGAATCCTAAATTTTGAATCTTAAATCTTAAACCCTGAATCCTAAATTCATTTCGTTCTAAATCCTAAAATCTCTCTGCTTCCGCTCAGATTCACCGATTCGATTTCACGACCGCGACCGACGACGATTTCCAAGCCTTTCTGCAATCGTTTAGCATAGTTTTCCTTGCCTAAATCAATTGAAACCGTCATTCCCGAATCTTCAACGATAGCTTTCGGGTCTTGCAAATCATCCAAATCCACTTCCTTGACGCGCCGCGCCAAATCGAATTCACGCCAGTCTTCGATCATTTTCTGGAACATTTTAACGCGCACCTGATTATCTTTCTGCGCGTTTTCCGCTTTCGACTCGTCCCAGCCGCGCATAAAAAATGGCGGTCTTTCTTCATTTTTGCTGACAAGACTTAAAATCACGGCTTCATCGTCAACCCAGAAATCGCCGCCGTCAATCCGAGCTACGGCTTTCGGCGTGCGTTCGATGACGTTAACGCGGACGCCGTCGGGCAAAACGCGCGAAACTGCCGCCGATTTAACGTAAGCCAGTCTTTCCACACGATTTTTGATTTCGTTTAAGTCCGCGTTCCAAACTCCGGCTTTTTCCGCCTCGCCGCTGACTATTTGTTCGATCTCATCTTTTGAAGCACGCGACACGCCGCGCACGTCAACCTTTTTGACGTCGAAAAACTCGGAAGCCGTGACGGTTCGGTAGCCCATAAAACCTAAAAATCCGATACAAAACAAAATACAAAAAATGAAAAAGAGCGGCACGAAGACGTTGGCGAATTTGCCGTTGTTTTTCGCCGTCTTGCGCGGCACATTTCGCGACGGACGGCGGCGCTTCGCGCTTGTTGCCGCGGATTTTGTTACGCTCGGTTTGCTTTTTGCCGGTTTGATTCGTGTTTGCGTTGACATAATCTTATTTTTCGCTTCCCGCCGTTTCAATTGTTTTTCAACTTCTCCAAAATCTCATCGGAAAGCCGCGTAATGCTCCCCGCGCCCAAAGTGATGACCAAATCTCCGCTCTGCAAATTTTCGATTACTTTTTCAGCGGCATTCTCGATTTCGCCGATGTACGTCGCGTGTTTATGCCCGTATTTCCTGATGTTTTCGGTCAAAATTTCCGCCGTCACATTCTCAATCGGCTGCTCGCTCGCCGCGTAAATGTCGGTCACGAAAAGCAAATCGGCGTTGTTGAATGAAAGAGCAAATTCGTTCATCAGTTCCTGCGTTCGCGTGTAACGATGCGGCTGAAAAACAACGACCGTACGACGACCGCCTGAACCGTTTTTCGCCGCTGAAAGCGTCGCCAGAATCTCGGTCGGATGATGCCCGTAATCGTCAACAACCATAATGCCTTTTGCTTCGCCTTTGAACTGAAAACGGCGATTGGCATTGCGGAAATTGGAGAAAGCGGCGGCAATTTTCTCAAAAGGAATTTCGAGTTCGAGAGCGACTGCCGTTGCCGCTAAAGCGTTGTAAACATTATGCAGTCCGGGAACGGGCAGATTTATCTCGCCTAAAATTTCCGCCGCGCGTAAAACCGTAAAAGTTGAGCCGAAAGCGTCGTTATATTTGATATTGTGCGCCGAAATATCGGCTTGCGCGGTCATTCCGTAAGTTACGCGGCGACGCTTGATGCGAGGAATAATCAACTGCACGTTCGGGTCGTCGAGACAAATAATGTCCGCCCCGTAAAATGGAACTTTGTTGACGAAATCGGTAAAACATTGCACTACGTCGTCCATTCCTTTGTAGGATTCCATGTGCTCTTTATCAATGTTCGTGACGACGGCGAGCGTCGGATTGAGCATCAAAAAAGATCGGTCTGATTCATCGGCTTCTGTGACAAACCAATCGCTCGCTCCGAGCCGTGCGTTCGATCCGAGCATTTCGACGACGCCGCCGACAACCGTTGTCGGATCTACACCGGCATGACCCAGAACCGTCGCCACCATCGAAGTCGTCGTCGTTTTCCCGTGCGTTCCGGCGACGGCGACCGAATACGGTTTCAAGGTCATCAATTCGGCGAGCATTTCGGCACGAGGAATAATCGGAATTCCTTTCTGTTTGGCAATGACAATTTCGGGATTATCTTCCTTGACCGCCGATGAATAAACGACGACCTGAGCTGCGCCGACGTTTTCCGCCGCGTGTCCCTCGTAAATCGTCGCGCCCGCTTTTTCCAGACGGTCGGTGTTTTTCGATTTCTTCACGTCCGAACCGCTGATGCTGAAATCGAGATTGCACAACACTTCCGCGATGCCGCTCATGCCGATACCGCCGATGCCGATGAAATGGATTTTTTTAACGTGTCTGAACATTTAATTCAATTACGAATTTCAAATTGCGAATTACGAATGTCGAGAAATTGTATTTTCTTTTAATTCGCAATTTGAAATTCGTAATTATTTTCACTTTCTCCTCACTAAATCTTCAATAATATTAGCCGTTACTTCCGCCGCGTCTTTTCTTGCCAGTTTTTTCGCGTTTGCTGCCATCGCTGAAATCTTTTCCGGCTGGTTTATCAAATTCGCAATTTCGCCAGCCAAACTTTCGCCGGTTAAATCCTTTTGCAAAATCATTCGCGCCGCGCCCGCTTTTTCCAGCGCTTCGGCGTTTTTTCGCTGATGATCGTCGGCGGCGGTCGGCAGCGGAATCATAATCGAAGCGCGTCCGGCGGCGGCGAGTTCGGCGCAGCTCGTCGCTCCGGCGCGGCAAATTATCAAATCGCTTTTCGCAAACTCGGCGACCATATCCGAAATATACGGGCGAATATCCGCTGTCCCGAAACCGTTTCGCGCGTAAATCTCGCTTATCTTTTCAAAATCGGATTCGCCCGTCTGGTGCGTAACCTGTAACTTTTCCGACGATAAATTTTTCAGCGCGTCAGCCATCGCGTTATTAATTGCGCGAGCGCCCTGCGACCCGCCAAAAATTAAAAGATTGGTTTTCTCGGCGCGCGTTTTCGGCTCGATTTTAAAAAATTCCTGTCGCACCGGATTTCCCGTTACAATTCCTTTTTTACCGAAAAACGGCATCGCTTCTTCAAACGTCAATGCCGCTTTCGTCACGAACGGCGCCAAGCGGCGATTCGTAAAACCAGGCAGCGCGTTTGAATCCATTACGAGCGTCGGAACGCGCATTAAACTCGCCGTTAACAGAACCGGACCGGAAACGTAACCGCCCGCGCCGACCACAACGTCGGGCTTAAAATCTTTGATCAAACGCCCGGCTTCAAGAAAACTTTTCGGCAAAATGAACAAACCTTTTAATTTTCCCGCCAATCCGACATTTTTCAGTCCCGCGCTGTTTATCAAAGAAAGCTGAAAACCGTTCGCCGGGACAATTTTCGTTTCTAATCCGCGTGCCGTACCGACAAATAAAATTTCCGAATCCGCATCGCGCCGCACTAATTCTTTCGCCACCGCAATTCCCGGATAAATATGCCCGCCCGTTCCGCCGGCGGCGATCAAAACTTTCATTATTTCAAACCCGTCCGATTTTTCCTGCGACGCACAGGCGTTTCCGTCTCGTTTTTTTCGCTCGCGGAAAGTCCGGCGTATTGCGAAATGTTCAGCAAAATGCCGACGGCGAACAAGGTGACGACGATTGACGAACCGCCGTAGGAAATAAACGGCAGCGGAATTCCTTTCGCCGGAAGAATCGAAATAACGACTGAAATATTAAACAGCGCCTGCACCATAATTCCGGTTACGATGCCGATGCCGAGCAGCAAACCGAACCTATCCGGCGCGAGCAAAGCGGCGCGCGTGCCTCGCCACAATAAAAGACCGAAAGCGAAAACGACAGCCATCGTGCCCATCAAACCGAGTTCTTCGCCGACGACGGCAAAAATAAAATCCGAATACGGATACGGCAAATAAAAAAGTTTCTGCTGACCTTTGGCGAAACCTTCGCCCAATATCCCGCCCGAACCGATAGCGTAAAGCGATTGCACGACTTGATAACCAGCGTCATCTGAATGCGCGAACGGGTCGAGAAACGCCATCAAACGCTGAACTCGCCACGGCGCGAAAATTAACGCACAGGCTCCGACGAAAAGCATCACGCCGCCGACCGCCGCCAGATGCACGATGCGCGCGCCAGCCGCGAAATAAACGCTGACGAAAATCGCGCATAAGACAATGGTCGTCCCCAAATCCGGCTCGATAAAAATCAAACCGCCGAGAGCCGCCAAAACTCCGATACACGGCAAAACGGTTTCCTTCAAGTCGCCGATTTTGTCTTCGTTTTTCGTCAAAAAATACGCGAGAAAAATCGGCACGGCGATTTTCGCGATTTCCGACGGCTGAAACGAAATTCCCGGCAAACGAATCCAGCGTTTTGCGCCGTTAATCGAACCGAAGCCGAAAACCGCCAATAAAAGGACCGCCGTCACAATTAAAATCGTGTAAACAATCGTTTTATTCTGGTAAATTCGGTAATCAACGCGGCTCGCGACAAACATCACGACAAGTCCGAAAATCGTGAAACCGAACTGCTTGTAAAAATATGTAAACTGCGTCGCGCCGTCGGTTTCCTTGAGCGCGATCATTGCCGACGCCGAATAAACCATCACCGCGCCGAATAGCGCGAGTCCGGCGGCAATCGCAAATAAAAACCAATCTGTGCGGAGTTTTTTCGTCATTTGAATGTAAATTCAAGATTCAAAATTTAAGATTCAGGATTCAAGATGCGAGTAAAAAGATTACATAATTGAACTTTGCATCTTGAATTTTGAATCGATTTCTGCAACCGAATCTTTAAAAACTTTTCCCCGTTCCTCAAAACTTGCAAACATATCAAAGCTGGCGCACGCCGGAGCGAGCAAAACCGCGTCGCCTTTTTCGGCAGCTTCAAAACCTTTTTGCACCGCGTCCGCCATCAAATCGGCGTGGACGATTTCCGCGTGATTTTCGAGTTGCGATTCAATATTTTTCGCGTCTTCGCCAATTAAAATTAATGCGCGCACCGATTTTTCAATGAGCGGCACGAGCGGCGCATAGGGCGCGTTTTTGCCGCGACCGCCTAAAATCAATATGGTTTTACCCGATTCTTCCGAAAACGCTTCGAGCGCTTTCAAAGTCGCGTCAACGCTTGTCGCCTTTGAGTCGTTGTAAAATTTTACGCCCGCGATTTCGGCGACGAATTCGATGCGGTGCTCGACGCCCTTGAAATTCCTAACGGTTTCGCGCATCGAATCCGGCGACGCCCCGCAAGCCAAACCTGCCGCGAAACTTGCCAGAACATTTTCGACGTTGTGCAGACCGCGCAAAAACACTGCGTCGCGCGTCGTCAAAATCTTTTCCTTTCCGTTTGCGCGACAAACCAAATCGCGCCCGCGCAAAAACAAACCTTCGTTTAACTCTTTTTTTGTCGAAAATAAAACGACGGTCGCTTTTAATCCGCTCGCCCAGCTCGCCGTGATTTCGTCGTCGGCATTCAAAATTGCGACATCTTCCGCTGTTTGATTCATAAAAAGCCGGTGTTTCGCGGCGGCGTAATCCGAGAAAAAATCGTAACGGTCGAGATGATTCGGCGTGACGTTCAGACAAATTCCGATTGTCGGGCGAAATTCTTTGATCGTTTCGAGCTGAAAGCTCGAAAGTTCTGCAACCGTCCAGCCGTTTTCCGTTGAAGTTTCGATTAATTCAACGAGCGGCGTTCCGATATTGCCGCCGACCTGCGATTCGAGACCGGAATTTTTCAGAAGCTCGCCGATCAAAGTCGTCGTCGTCGTTTTGCCGTTCGAGCCGGTAATGCCGACGAATCTGCCTTTTGTAAATCTGTATGCAAGTTCGACTTCGCCGATCACTTCGCCGTCTTTTCGTTCAACATAGCGAGCCGGAATCGAATTAGTCGGAATACCCGGCGAAATGACGACCAGATCAATCTGGTCGAGCAGCCACGACGGCAGATTTTCGTCAATCAAGCCGATACCTGATTTTTCTTTCAAAGAACGCGCTTTTTCGCTCCAATTCGCCAGCGGTTTTTTGTCATGCAAAGCGACGACTGAACCGTGCTTCGCCAGAAATTCGGCGGAAGCGACGCCGGATTTCCCCGCGCCAAGCACTAAAGTTTTGCGTCCTTGAAGTTCCATATTTGCGCGCTCGATTCAATCCAATCAGCGCAGTTTCAATGTTGACAAACTGAGTAATGCAAAAAGTATCGCCACAATCACGAACCGAAACACGATTTTCGGTTCTTTCCAACCGGAAAGCTGAAAATGATGATGCAGCGGCGCTTGTCGAAAAATTCGTTTTCCAATTCCGGTATTTCTTTTCGTCAATTTGAAATATCCGACCTGCAGCATTACCGAAGCCGCTTCTAAAATAAACACGCCGCCGATAAACGGCAGCAAAAATTCCTGCTTTGTCAGAATCGCCACCGTTCCGAGCGCGCCGCCGATTGCTAGACTTCCCACGTCGCCCATAAAAACCTGCGCGGGCGGCGCGTTATACCATAAAAACCCCAAGGACGCGCCGACCATCGCGCCGCAGAAAACCGTCAATTCCGCTGCTTCCGGTTTGTGCGTTATGTCGAGAATGTCAGACCAGCGGCGGTCACTCGAAACATAACTCAAAGCCGTCAGCGCCGACATCGCGATAAACGTCACGCTCGCCGCTAAGCCGTCCATTCCGTCGGTCAAATTAACTGCGTTCGACGAACCCAAAAGCACGAAAATGACAAAAAACAAATAAAGAAATGCGCCGATATAGGTCACACCGTTCGGGTCGGCAGTAGCTTTGAAAAAAGGAACGCTGATATTCCATGGGTAATTGGCGACCAGGTAAAGACATCCCCAAACGACGAGCGCGACGATAAATTGCCCGAGCAGTTTCTGGCGTTCGGTTAAACCTTCACTGCGTTTTTTAACGATTTTTATATAATCGTCAACGAATCCGATGACGCCGAAAGCCGTCGTCGCGCCGAGCGCGAGCCATAAATAAAGGCTGTCGAGCCGCGCCCAGAGAATTGTCGAAAGAAAAACCGCGCCCAAAATCAAAACCCCGCCCATCGTCGGCGTACCTTTTTTCGCGTGATGTTCAGCCGAAAGTTCTTCGCGGATTTCTTGTCCGACCTTCAAATCGCTGAGCTTTTTTATTACTTTTCCGCCGAGCAGAAGCGAAATCAAAAGCGCCGTGATCGCCGCCCAAGCCGTCCGAAACGTGACGTATTGAATGACGTTCAAGCCTTTGAGAATCAGCGCTTCGGACTCTTTGCCGTATTGCTGAAAAATAATTTGATATAAAAAGTAATAAAGCATCAGTTGGATTTTGGATTTCGGATTTTGGATTTTTAATTAATCATTATTCCGCAATCGCTTGGCTTTTATTCTCTAGTTCGTAATTTTCCAATATTTTTTCAATCACCTTTTCCGTTCGCACGCCGCGCGAGCCTTTGACCAAAATCAAATCGCCCGGTTCGATTTCGCCGACGAATTTTTCGCCCGCGATTTCCGAGTTTTCGTAAAAATGCGCGTCGCTGAGACCGGCTTGACACGCGCCTTCTAACAAATTTTTCGCGTCGCCTTCGACTGCAAAAAGACGATCAACCTGAAAAGCGGCGATTTTCGCGCCGGTTTCTCGATGAATTTCGGCTGATTTCGCGCCTAATTCGCGCATTTCTCCTGCGATTAATATTTTTCGCTTCGCATTCGCCGCGCCGCTTGTCATTGTTTCGACCATCGAAAGCAGCGCGTCCGGATTGGAATTATACGAATCGTTGATGACCGTAAAACCGGCGGCAAAATGCAAAATCTCGCCGCGCTGCGGCGGAGCGGAAACAGTCTGCAAGGCGTCGGCGATTTCGCGCGCGGTCATTCCAAACGAAACTCCGACCGCTGCTGCCGCCAAGCCGTTTAAAATATTATGTTTGCCGTTGAGCGGAAATTTGACCTCGGCGTTTCCGTCCGGGGTTTTTAACGTAAAATCCGTTTTGCCGAAACGCTCGAATCGAATGTTTTCCGCCGTTACGTCCGCCGCGTTTTCGATACCGTAAGTTAAAGTTTTGCCTTTGCTCAAATCGCGCATCGCCAGAACGCGCTTGTCGTCGGCATTCAATACGGCAGTTCCGCCCGACTTCATTCCTTCGATGAGTTCGGCTTTCGCTTTCGCCACGTTTTCAATCGAGCCGAGATGTTCGACGTGAACCGGCAAAACATTCAACTCGACAGCGACATCCGGCGGCGTGATGCGGCAAAGACGGGCGATTTCGTTGTTCGGCGTGGACATTCCCATTTCCAAAACGGCAACGTCGTAGCTTTCGTCTTTCGCCAAATTTAAAACCGTAATCGGCAAGCCGAGACCGTTGTTATAATTTTTTATATTTCTTAAAACTTTGCGTCCCGATTTTTCCAGAACGTGCGCCGTCAATTCTTTCGCCGTCGTTTTTCCGGCGCTGCCTGTAATTCCGACAACCGGCTTGTTCCATTCGAGATAAACGCCGTGCGCGAGCTTTTGAAAAGCGGCGATCACGTCGTCAGCGAAAATCAAACGGTCGGCGTATTTTTCCAGTTCGGTTTTGTGTTCTTCGTAACGATCCGGTCGCACGATTGCCGCCGTCGCTCCATTTTCCAAAGCCGCCGCAGCGTATTTAGTCGAATCTTCAAAATCGCCGTTGAAGCAGTTATTTTTGTATTCCGGCTGCGAGAGCGCAAAAAAACAAGCGCCCGCCTGCGCCTGACGCGAGTCAATCACGAATGATTCGACCGCCGCACCGCGCAGTGCGGGATTGAGACGGGAAGTGTCGGCTTCCATATATTGTATGGCGTCTGCAAGTTTCAAGTTTTTTGTTTCGTCCTCTCGCCCGAAGATTTATTTTTCGCCTCGCCCGGCGGTTTTTCGTTTTTCGCCGTTTTCGGTTTCAACGATTTTTTATCCGCGTCCGGCGGTTTAGCAACCGGCTTCGGTTCTTTTTTCGGCTCTTTTTTCGGCTCTTTTTTTACTTGCTTATTCGGTTCTTTTTTCGCATCTGTTTTCGCTTCTGTCGGCGTATTTATTTTTTCCGGCGCGTTTGATTTTTTATCCGTCTGCGCTTCCGGTTTGTCAATTTCAATCTGCGATGCTTCGGTTTCGTCCAAAGCAATAACATCATTTGGAACTTCGACCGTTTCAGTCGGAATTTGTTCGGCAGTTAGAACTTCCTTTTGAATATTCGCGTCGGGAATTACGTTCAGTTCCGGCAGAATCTGCTCTGCGATTTCACGGAAAACCGGACCGGAAACTTGCCCGCCGTCGCGCGCGCCGGTTTTCGGTTCGTCCATCACCACGGCGATGACAACCGACGGATTTTCCGCCGGAGCCATTCCGATAAATGACGAAACGTATTTCGACCCGTCAATGCGCTTCGTTTTCGGATTGAATTTCCAAGCCGTACCAGTTTTTCCCGCCGACGTGTAACCGTTTAATTGCGCGCGTTTTCCCGTTCCTTTGAGCACGACTTCGCGCAGCATCCGCCTGAGTCCGCGCGCAGTTTCAGCCGTCACGACCTGAGTTTTCTGCGGCTCGGTCGCGCTGATCGTTTGCCCGTCTTCCTGTCGGATTTCCTTTATGACGTGAGGCTGAACTCTGACACCGTCATTGGCTATCGTCGCAAAAGCAGTCGCCATTTGCAAAGCCGAAACTCCAATTTCATAACCGATTGACATCGAAGCCAGACTGTCGCCCTGCCAAACGGAAACCGGACGAACGATGCCTTTCGCTTCTGCCGGAAGTTCGACGCCAACCGGCGCGCCGAAGCCAAAACGCCGCACATAATCAGAAAATTTTTCTTTGCCGACATTTAAGCCGGTTTTGATCGCCGCCACGTTGCTCGAAACCGCCATCGCTTCGTTATACGACATTACTTTCGTCGCGTGCGAATCTTTGAAATAATGTTTTGCGACCTCGATTCCGCCGCCGCGGCAGTCAATTTCGCCGTCGGCACTCATCAAATTTTCGTTAATCGCCGAACCGTATGTAATGAGCTTGAAAACAGAACCGGGCGAATAAACATCGTGCATCGCGCGGTTTTTAAAGTTATCCGCCGCGAACTCCGTAAACCGATTCGGATCGAACGTCGGATAATTCGCCATCGCCAGAATTTCGCCGGTTTTCGGGTCGAGCACAATTGCCATTCCCGCGTTGGCGTTCGAATCTTTAACGCCCTTTTCGAGCGCTTGTTCGACTTTGTATTGAATCGAGTGACCGATGGTTAAAACGATGTCTTTCGGCGGCTCGCGCTCTTGCAAATCTTCGGATTCGTCGTAAACTCTGCCGAGCCGATCGCGGTCTTGCCAGCCTCTGAGAACCGCGCCGTGCAGAATATCTTCCTGCGACTGTTCGATTCCGGCGCTGCCGACATCCTCGTTGTTGCTGAAACCGACAATATGCGACGCCAAACTGCGATACGGATAACTGCGTTTTTGTTCCTGTCGCCAGTGCAGACCGGCATAGCGCGGCAAATCGAATTTCCTTAAATCTCGATTTTCCAGCGCTTCGTTAACAGCATCAGCTTGGTTTTCGTCGAGTTTGCGCGCCAACCAGACGAATCTTTTATTGCTTTCCTTTCCTTCTTTGAGAGCCTTCAGAATATCGTTCGGCTTCGCTTTTAAAGCCTTGGCGACTTCTTTCGCCGTCGTTTCAACATCTTCGATTTCACGCGGGTCGGCGTAAAGCGATTTGACTTTGACGCTCATCGCTAACGTTCTTTCCGTGCGGTCGAAAATAGTACCGCGCAATTGCTTGGTTTTTACTTGATCGCGTCGTTGGTCAAGCGCTTTTTCCCGCAGCCATTCGTGCTGGTTGATTTGCAGATGCACGAGCCTGACGCCGATGCCGCCGATCCACAAAACAAAAAATGCGACGACGAGCATAAATCTAGTGAAGGCGGTCTGCATCGGATTTTTTTTCTTTGGTTTTCTCGTGTTTCTCGGCATACTTAATGGCTCTTTCAAGTCTGAATTCAATGTTTTTTCGCTAAATATAATTCTTAGCGTGCAGCATTAACCGTTCTTTCTCTCACATCACCGGATTTTTTCTCCGGTTTCTTCTCGGTTCTTTTTTCCGGTTTCTGCACCTTTTCCGCTTTTGCTTCCTTTTCAGGCGCTTTTTTCACAACCGCCGCGACGGAATTTGATGCCGGTTTCGCTTCCGTTTTCAATGCCGAAATTTTTTCCGCTTTCGGTTGTTCAACTGCGTTCACGCCGCGAAAAACCTCAATATTGCTCGCCGTCATCGCCGACAAACCCATTTTCTTCGCCGCTTTTTTTATCTCGGCGGGCGACAGCGCGACTTCACGAGCGAGCATCAATTGACGCTTTTCGGTTTCGAGCTCGTCAATCTGTTTTCGCAGACGCGAATTCTGCATTCCGTAATCAATAGCGGAAAAATGCTGGCTAGCTGCGAAAAAAAAGCCGACGACCAAAAACAACCCGCACAAAACCGTCATGAGAAAATATCGCCACGGCATCGCCGCGCGTTCACGTTTAATTTTCGGGTTGTTTTTGTTAATCGGAAGGTTTCTTTTTCTCATAGATTTTTCTGAAAGCGACTGCCAAAAACTTAATTTAATTTCAAACCGGCGCGAAGTTTCGCGCTTCGGGCGCGCGGATTTTCGATGGTTTCCGCTTCATCAGCCGTTACTGGCTTGCGCGTTAAGATTTCAATTCGTTTTTCAGCGCCGCAAACACATTCGGGAAGACGCGGCGGGCAGAAACATTTTCCGGCGAGTTTCTGCAGAGTCTGTTTAACGATACGGTCTTCGAGAGAGTGAAAAGTAATGACCGCCAGTCTTCCGCCGGTTTCCAAAACATCCACGCTGTCGCGGAGAAAGTCTTCTAAAATTTCAAGTTCGCGGTTGACCGCGATTCGCAAAGCCTGAAACGTGCGCGTCGCCGGATGAATTTTATCCTTTTGCTTGCGACCGATGGCTTTTTCCACCGTTTCAGCGAGTTCTTTCGTCGTTGTAATCGGTTCGCCGATTTCCCGTTTCCAAACGATTCGTCTGGCGATGCGCCGCGATTGCCGTTCTTCACCGTATTGATAAATCAAATCGGCGATTTCCTCTTCCGATGAATTAGCCAGCAGTTCGGCGGCTGTTTCCTCTCCAGAATCGGCGTTCATTCGCATATCGAGCGGGGCGTCGAAACGAAAACTGAAACCGCGCTCCGCTCTATCGAACTGCAAAGACGAAACTCCCAAATCCGCCAGAATTCCGTTGACCTTTTCGACTTTCGACTGCGCCAGAACGTCTTTAATCTCGGCGAAATTGGCGTGAAAGATTTCCACTCGCTCGCCGTATTTCGCCAGTCTTTCGCGCGCAAAACCGATTGCTTCTATGTCCTGGTCAATGCCGATGAGCCGCACGTTCTCCGCCGCTCGCAAAACCGCTTCAGCGTGTCCGCCGAGACCGAGCGTCGCATCAACAAAGATCCCACCCGATTGCGGATTGAGCAGGCGCACGGTTTCCCCGGGCAAAACAGATTGATGCAAATTTTCGGCTTCTGTTTCCCGCATCTTCAAAGAACTGGCTTGTTTTCCGGCAACATTTTCTTGAGACACAAAACACCCGTCGGATTTTTTATCAACCCTTTTTGCTATACTGCTGATTTTTTGCTAGATTTTACGCGGAAATTGAAATGTTTTAGACCGTCCTGCCTAAGATTGTTATTTGTATATTTTCCGCGCGGCATCCGTTAGATTTGTTTGGGAGAAAGTGCTTAAACTTTTAAACACATACTTTAACATAAAAACTTCCCGCTTGATTTTCAAATACAGACTTTATTTCAAACACTTGCAAGCATATTACAGTTAATTTTTATCTGCTGTCAAGAGAAATTCCGCAAAATTCCTTAATCAGGTGTTTAAATTTTTGACCGATTTTGCGCCATTCAATCGGTCATCGTGAAATGTTTCAGAAACGGATTTCTTTTTTGCCCGGCTTTGCGCTAAAGTGTAGAGTTTCTGTGCATCTATGAATTCCGGGTTTTTACAGCTTCTGATTTTCGGCATTGCCGCCGCGTCCGCCAATATTCTCGGCGGGTTGATTCTGTTCCCTTCGCGAAACCATAAAAATTACAAAAAGCTGCTCAAATATTTGCTCGCGCTCGGCGCGGGCTTTATGCTCGCCGTCACGTTTTTCGAGATTCTGCCGAAAACTATCATTATCTGGCAAAAAGCCAATCCCGAAAGTCCGGAAGATTTAGCCGCGCCGATGTTTTTGCTGCTCGTCGGCTATCTTTTAACGCAGTTTTTTGAACATACCGTCGCGCCGCATTTTCATCTCGGCGAAGAAGTTCACAGCGATCATATGATTTCGCCGCGCTCGGCTTATACGGCAACCGGCGGTTTGCTCATTCACACGTTTTTCGACGGCGTTTCGATTGCCGCCGCCGCGCAAATTGATTTGAAAATCGGCTTTTTGGTCTTCATCGCCGTTTTTCTGCACAAATTTCCCGAAGGTTTTACCATCGCTTCGATGATACTGGCGGCGGGCAAAGGTTTTCGAGAAGTTTTAATTGCTACTTCGCTGATCGGTCTGACAACGCTTGTCGGTGTTCTGCTTTTTTATTTTATCGGCTCGCAAATCGGATTTACGGTTGCTTACGCGCTTCCGCTCGCTTGCGGCGTGACGCTATACGTCGCCGCCAGCGATTTAATACCGGAAGTCAATCATCACGGCGGCAAACGCCCGCTCGTTTCGTTCGCCGTTTTCGCGGGCGTAGCGTTGTTTTTCACGCTTAATTACACGCTTCACTCTTTTCTGGAAAGATAATATTTCGCGCCGGAAATTAATTTAGTCGCCCAATTAAATATTAAATTATTGAGCATCGCGTTTTTACGCCGGCTTTACGCATTTTCGCGTCTATCGAACAGCCGCCGCAAAATGAAGATATAGATTGAACTTCAATCCTCAACTTTCGTATTTCTTTAATATTTGGCAAAATCATTTAAATGAAAATAAAATTGGCATCGGCAAATCTAAAGTATTACTTCGCGGTTCTGATTTTTTTCGTCATGGCGAACTTTGTGCAAGCGCAGAGCGATCAGCCGTTTTCTATCAACAACTCTCCCTTGCCCGCGCCGACCGGTTTCATCAACGATTACGCAGGCGTTATTGACGCCGCAACGAAACAGCAACTCGAACAACGCTTGCTGGATTTCAAAAACAAGAATAATCCGCCGATCGAACTTGCCGTCGCCGTTGTCAAAACAACCGGCGAGCGTCCGATTTTCGATTATTCGCTGGCGGTCGCTCGCGGTTGGAAAATCGGCTCAAAAGACGATGACAATCCGGGCGCGCTTTTATTAATCGCCGTTGATGACCGCAAATATTACACGCAGGTCAGCAAGGATTTAGAAGACGAACTGCCCGACGGCTTGGTCGGACAGCTTCAGCGCCAATATCTCGTTCCGGCTTTTCGTCAGGGAAATTATTCAAAAGGCGTCGCCGACACGATTGAAGCTTATATTCGCACAATAGAATCCAGAACGAGCGGCACGACAGTTCCGCAAACCGCCGAAACGGACAACCAAAATACTCAAACGGAGGGCAGGCGCGGCTCGGGTTCGCCTTGTAATTTTGTGGTTTGTTTAATTATTTTATTCGTTTTAATGCTCATCATATTCAGTCGCGGCGGGAAATCGAAAAACGACCGTGATAAATGGGGCGGCGGCGGCGGTTTTGGCGGCGGCGGAAGCGCTCTGCCGTGGATTATCGGCTCCATTATCGCTAGCTCAGGAAGCTCGCGCGGGTCTTCCGGTTGGGGCGGCTCGTCAGGCGGTTGGGGCGGCGGTGATTCCGGCGGCGGCGGTTTCGGCGGTTTCGGCGGCGGCGGCGATTTCGGCGGCGGCGGTGCGGGCGGCGATTGGTAAAGGATTTAAGATTTAAGGTTTAAGATTCAAAGATTAATTATGAAAGAATCTCAAATCTTGAATTTTGAATCTTAAATTTTGAACTTAAAATTTTATGAACAATGAATTTGCGGGATTAATAGACGATTTGCGAGCGACGCACGGCAAGAATTTGGCTTCTGTGATTCTTTACGGTTCGGCGGCGGCGAATGATTTTGTCAAAAGTCATTCGGATTATAATCTGCTGATTGCGCTGCACGAAATCACGCCGCAGGAATTGAGAAACGCGCAAGCGCCGATGCGTGAATGGAATCGCCTCGGTCATCCGATTCCGGTTTATTTCACTGTCAATGAACTCGAAACGGCGGCTGATGTTTTCCCGATTGAGTTTCATCAAATGGAACGCGCCCGAAAAATTCTTTACGGCTCTGACGTTTTGGCAAATATCGCTATTTCAGATGATAATTTGCGTCATCAAACTGAATATGAACTGCGCAGCAAATTGATTCTGCTGCGGCGGCATTACATACCGGTTTCAACGTCGGTTTCGGGCTTAACAAACCTGATGGCGGAAAGTCTGACAAGTTTTGCGACGCTTTTCCGCGCCGTTCTGCTGCTTCGCGGCATTGAGCCGCCGGTTGGCAAACATAAAATCGTCGCGACAACGGCACAGCATTTGCTGTTAGATGGAGCAGTGTTTGAAAAAATTTTTAATATTCGTGAGAAGAATTATGCACCCGCTCTTGATGAAGTTTCCGCCAACCGATTATTCGCTGATTATATGGCGCAAATTGAAAATGTCATCAATGCGGTGGACGGTTTGAAGACATCGTAAAAAGGTAATTGTTGATGGTTAATCGTTGAATTTGTTTGTAAAACACACGATTAACAATTAACGATTAACGGCTAACAATTAACTATTTATGAAGGATAAAATTATGAAAAGATTTCTATTATTAACAATCGCGCTTTTCGCCGCTTTCGGCTTAAGCGGTTGCAGTTACAATGATTTAACGGCGCAACAGCAAGGCGTCAGAGGAAAATGGGCAAACGTCGAAAGCGCCTTGCAGCGACGCGCCGATTTGATTCCGAATCTGGTCAAAGCCGCCCAGATGTCGGGCATTCAGGAACAGGAGGTTTTCGGACAAATCGCCGACGCTCGCTCGCGTCTCTTAAACGCGACACAAGCCCCTGCGCAAGGCGCTGACGGCGATAAAACACCCGAACAAAAACAAGCGATTTTAGAAGCCAATAACAGTTTCGGCGGAACAATCGGACGGCTTCTGAGCTTGCAGGAAAACTATCCGACTCTGCGTTCAAATGAATTATTTCAGAACGTTCAAACCGAACTTTCGGGAACGGAAAATCGAATTAATGTTGCGCGTCTCGATTATAACGATGCCGTGACGCGTTATAACACGTCACGGAATCAATTTCCGGCGGTTTTGACAGCGAGCCTTTTAGGATTTAAGGAAGAACCGTTTTTCCAAGCCGACGCCGGAGCTCGAACAGCACCAGACCTCGGCGATCCGAATTCGATGCGACGACAACCTGCTCCGCAAGCTCCGGCAGCGCCTGCTGCTCCCGCGACGCGTTAGTGTAAAAATCTAAAACCCGCGCGAATTGCACATCGCGCAGTTATCACAAGGCTTGCCCGCCGGTTCAAACGGGCAAGCCTTTTCATTTTGTATCGAATTAATGATTTCGTCGGCGAATTCTTCAAGATTGACGAATTTTTCCTGGCTGAAATGAAGCGGTTTTTGAGTATTGACTAAAGACACTGATTTTGTAGAGTTCTGCAAAGCGATGTTCGATTCGATGCGGTCTAATCTCTGATTGATTTTTTCAATGCCTGAGCGAAAAAGATCATTGCTTCCCTTTTCACTTTCCTGCAAAAGCGCGGCGATACGTTCGGCTAAATTTTGAGTTTTTTCGTTTTCCATTAATGGCTGTTCAAAATGCGCTAAGCGGCTTTTGATTTTTCTTCCGGCAATAAATCTATGTAATCGACCACGCCGACAATCGCCGAATCAATCGCCGCGCCCGCTTTTCCGGTGGTCGCCGTCGAAGCGCCCCAACCTTCCTGAACGATTAAAACAACGTCGCCTTCGCCCGCCGACACCGAATCGAGCGCGAGACAGGTATAATCCATATCCTCGCCTTCGGGCGTAATTTGGCGACACAACATCAAACGCGTTCCTTCGTAACGCTGATTTTTTTGCGTGGCGACAACGTTTCCGATAACGCGGGCTAAAAGCATATTTTAGTATAATAGTAAGCCGAAAACAGTGAATAGTTTGGAGAATTTCGGATTTTACAGCTAATCACTTACTGCACACTTTTATAAACGTGCGCGTCCGAATCGACAATTCCAATGATCGTACAATCGGTTGGTGTATCGTCGCGCTTAAACGGAAAGCTCGCTTCTTTGCCGCGACACCAGAAAACCAGTTCGCCGACGCCCGCACCGACGGCATCGAGCGCGACGAGCGGTACTCCTTTCGGCTGCAAATCGGCGTCGAGAGTCTGCACGATCAAAAACTTGCGCGCTTCGAGCGCTTCATTTTTCACTGTCGAAACTAAACTTCCGATAACGCGGGCGAGCTGCATAAAAATAGTTGACGGAAAGTTACAGAGAGTTGACAGGAAGTTCCGGATAGTAAAAGGAGTTTGTCAGAAATTTTGTCTTAACTTTCTGGAACTTCCTGTTAACTCTGTTAACTTCTGTCAACTATTCTATTAACTGGTAAAATCAATCGTATCAATAACGCCGATAATCGCCGCGTCAACCGGTACGTCTTTGTTGCCTTCGGCGAGACGCGCCGACGAACCGGCAACGATGAGAACTTTTTCGTGAAAGCCAGCGCCGACAGTATCAACCGCGACGATGTAACCGCTTTGATCCGAGCCGTCGAGATTAAGCGGTTTGACGATCATAAGTTTTTTGCCGGAAAGGCGCTCATCTTTCTGGGATGAAACGACTGTTCCGAGTATGCGTGCGATAATCATAAATCAGTGAACAATCCACAGTGACAAATGTGTAAGTTTTCATTGTTTACTGTTCTGTTTTCGTTTTTCACTTATCTCATTCCAATCGGCATTATATCGTCAACGCTTCCGTGCGGACGGGCAATGACGTGAACCGAAACCAATTCTCCGACACGCCGCGCCGCCGCCGCGCCCGCGTCGGTTGCTGCTTTGACCGCCGCGACATCGCCGCGCACAATCGCTGTAACGAATCCGGCGCCGATTTTTTCGTAGCCGACGAGCTGGACGTTCGCCGATTTGACCATTGCGTCCGCCGCTTCGATCATCGCCACGAGTCCTTTACATTCGACCATTCCCAATGCTTCCTGCATTTAGTTTTCTCCTGAAGTTTATTTATTGTAAAAAGATTGCGAAAGGAAATTAGTTTAACCTACATTCGCCGCCTGCGCCAAAAGTTCAATCAATTCTTCTCTCGATAGAGAGATTTTGCCGCCGTTTGAACTTTTTAATCTATCGCTCAAATCTTTTTCCGTATCGTTCGCACAGGCGATTCCCGCGTCTTCCAGATAACCGCAGGACTGACAACGCGCTTTTTCCGGCAAATAACCGCCCTTTTCGCGAATATTGACGAGTTTTTTGACTGCATCGGGCGGCAGATTATTTGCGCCGCCGAGCGTTTTGGCAAGAATCGCGATTTTCGCCGTGTGTTCCAAAGTTTCGAGCCGGTCAAACGCCTGCCATAAATCGTTTCCATAAGCAACGACGCCGTGATTTTCAAGCAAAAGCGCGTTGTGATGTTCGACGTAAGGTTTGAGCGCGTCGGTCAATTCGGTCGTCGAAGGCGTGCCGTAAGCTGTCAGCGGAACGCAGCCCAACGTCAAAATAACTTCCGATAAAATCGGCTGGTCAATTGCCAGACCGGCAGCGGCAAACGCCGTTCCGTGCGGCGTGTGAGCGTGGCAAACTGCACCGACATCGGGGCGCATATTGTAAACGAGCAGATGCATTTTGATTTCCGAAGACATTCGCCGGTCGTTAAGCGCGTTGCCTTCCAAATCAACCAGCGCCATCATATCTTCGGTCATCCGCCCTTTGGAAACCTGAGTCGGCGTTGCCAAAATCACGTTTTCGTCCAAACGGCAGCTGATATTGCCATCCGACGAAGTAACGTAACCTTTGTCATACATCAATTTGCCGATTTCGACGATTAATTTTCGCGCTCGCAGTTCGTCCATTAATACTTAATAAATCGTAAAATTGTATTGAACTTGTTTTGTTACCGATACGGCTTTTCCATCTACCAGCATCGGCTCGAATGTGATTTTGCTTGCCGCGGCAATAGCTTGTTTGGTTAAACCATCGGGCAAAGTGTTCATCGGCGAAACACTTCCGATTTGCCCGTTAGCTAAAAAAGTAACGCGCAAAGTGATCTTTCCTTCGGTCTGATTTTGGCGCGCTATGTCAGTATAACTAGCCTTCGGTTTGGAAATTATCCTTAAACCGGCTGCAGCCGTTCGTGATGATTCCGACATTTTGTCAGGATTTTTCGCATTTATTCCACTTCCAATACCATTCTCCTGCTCCTGGCGAACAACTTCTTTAACTGAATTTACTTCTTTCCGCGATTCATTTACAACCGTTTCATTTTGTAAAACACTTGCTACTGATAAACCAACGGCAAATGTCAGAGCGAATGAAAAAACTTTTTTTCCGAAATTAAAACAGCACATCGCAATCTCCTTTTCCTTAGTAAAATTAAGAGTAAAATTAAGAAACCACAGATTAACACAAGCTGGGAAAATCTTCATCAGCGGTTAATCTGTGGTTTCTTAATTTCTTACGCGAATTTCACGCGAAAACTATCTGTCGCGGCGCGGCACTGAAAAAGCAGGCGGCGCGGGCGGCAGCGGCGGCGGCGGCGGCACGCTGAGTTCTAACTTGAAATTGTTCAAGCGTTCGCGTTCGAGCTGCGCGTTGCGCTCGCGAAGACGTTTGTTTTCGTGTTTCATTCGATGATACTCGCGATATTTCCAACCGCGATTTTTAAAGTTCAAACTCGGCGCGGCAACGGAAACGAAGAAACTGGCGACGAATAAGCCGAGCGCGAGTGCTAAAAAAAACGGAACGAATCTTTTGATCAGTGCTAGAAAGCGCATTTTATTTTTACCCCTTTTTATTTATTACTTCCAATTATTGTTTACGAACGCTTTTCCCGTTCGGTTTCAAATTTCCGCTGCCGTTTCCGTTTTTCGGCTGAGCCAGAAAATACGACAAACTTTCGAGCGAAGTAGTCAAATCAATCGTTTTCAACTTAACGTCGCCGGAAACCTTAAGCGGCGTCGGCGCGAAATTCATGACGGCTTTAATTCCCGCTTTGACAATCAACTCAAGCACTTCCTGAGCGAATTCGGCGGGAACGGCGATGACCGCTACATCTATTTTATCTTTTTTGACGACGGCGGCAAAATCTTTAATGTCGAAAATTTCCACCGCGCCGACCTTCTCGCCGATTTTTCGTTCATCAGCGTCAAACAACGCGGCGACCTTAAAATTCGTTCGCGTAAACCCGTAATAATCGGTCAGTGCGGTTCCGAGACGACCCGCGCCGATTATGCAGACGCGATGCTGCCGGTCGAGCCCGAGAATCTTTGTGATATGCTCGCGCAAACTTTCAATTGTATAACCGACGCCGCGCACACCAAATTCGCCGAAATACGCCAAATCCTTGCGCACCTGCGCGGAATTTAAATGAAAACGGACGGCGAACTGCTCGCTCGAAATCGTGCGTATTCCCTCCGCCGCCAGCTCGTTCAGACAGCGCAGATAAACGCTCAAGCGATTCGTCGTGAGTTCTGAGATTTTTTCGACCTTCATCAATTCTTACTTCTTTTAACTATATTTATTTGCTTATTACAGGAGAACAATATTTCTATCAAATATTACGAGGACGCTTTGTAGATGTAAAATACAATTTTTGTCGTTGCCCTTAAATTCATTATCCTTTACAATTTATGTTTCAAGTGTGAAACAATGATTGCATATCTTTCCGGTAAACTTTTAGAAAAACAGGCTAATACGGTCATCGTTGATGTCGGCGGCGTGGGCTATGAAGTAATGATTCCGCTCTCGACATTTTACGAACTCGGCGAAGTCGGCGACGACGTGCAGCTGCGCATTTACACATATGTCCGCGAAGACACGCTGCAGCTGTTCGGCTTCAAAACCGAGCGCGAAAAACTGCTTTACTTAAAGCTGATCTCCGTTCAAGGCATCGGCGCGAAAAGCGGCATCACGATGCTTTCGGGAATGAACGCCGACGAAATCATCGTCGCGATTCGCACCGATAATTTAGCACGACTGACGGCAATTCCCGGCGTCGGCAAAAAAACCGCCGAACGAATGGTCATCGAGCTGCGCGACAAATTAAACGATTTAACCTCAGCCGCCGCGCAGGGACAATTGACATCGGTTTCCGGCGGAATGCCCGCAACTTCGGTTGACGCGGTTTACGACGACGCGCTTTCGGCTTTAACGAATCTCGGTTATCAAAGAAACGCGGCAGAAAAAGCCTTGAAACAAGCCGTACAGGACGGAACGGAAATGAGCGTCCAGAAACTTCTGCGAAAAAGTTTGCAGTTTTTGGCGAAAGGTTAGACGGAATTTGAGATTTAAGATTCAAAATTTAAGATTCAAATCTGCTTAAATCTTGAATCTTAAATTTTGAATCTTAAATTTATGTACGAAGAAAACGACAATCGAAACGGCTCGCCGCTCGATGAAGACAAGCAGTTCGAACTTTCTCTGCGCCCGACGCAGCTCGGCGAATATATCGGGCAGCGCAAAGTGAAAGACAATCTGCGCGTGTTTATGAAAGCCGCGCTCAAACGCCGCGAGGCGCTCGATCATATTTTGCTTTACGGTCCGCCAGGAACCGGAAAAACGACGCTTGCCAACATCGTCGCTAACGAAATGGGCGCGCAATTAAAATCAACAGCCGCGCCGATCATCGAGAAATCCGGCGATTTAGCCGCGCTTTTAACGAATTTGGAAGAAGGCGACGTGCTTTTTATTGACGAGATTCACCGGATGAATCCGGCGATTGAGGAAGTTCTCTATCCGGCGATGGAAGATTACAACCTCGATTTGATGATCGGACAAGGAACGGCGGCGCGTTCGATCAAACTCGAACTGCCGAAATTTACGCTCGTCGGCGCGACAACGCGTCCCGGCTTGATAACCGCTCCGTTGCGCGGACGTTTCGGCATTATTTTTCATCTCGATTTTTATATTCTCGAAGATTTGCAGACGATTATCGAACGCTCGGCAAATATTTTGAATGTGGAAATCGAGGCGAACGGCGCGCTCGAAATCGCCCGGCGCTCGCGCGGAACTCCGCGAATTGCTAACCGTTTGCTGCGCCGCGTCCGCGATTATGCCCAAGTCGATTACGACGGGCGCATTTCCGAAGCCGTCGCTCAGGACGCTTTGGATCGAATGGAAGTTGACGTTTTCGGTCTCGACGAAGTTGACCGCAAACTTCTCTTAATGATTATCGAAAAATTCGACGGTGGTCCGGTCGGTCTGGGGACGATTTCCGCCGCGATCAGCGAAGAAAGAGATTCAATCGAAGAAATCATAGAGCCGTATTTAATTCAAATCGGCTTCCTCAACCGCACGCCGCGCGGACGAATGGCAACACGGCGCGCCTACGAACATTTCGGTCTCGACGCGCTTTTGAAAGTTAGTAATACGCCGACTCTTTTTGAATAAAAATGTATGCGAAGGCAAAAACGGCGAGCGGCAATTTCAGTTTCAAGAGATTGCTTCGACTGATTTTGATAGTGGTTATCGCTTTTTATTTTATCAATATGCTGCTTGCCTTTTCTTTCGCCGATAAATTAATTTTTCAGCCTCAGCCGAGTTCTTACCGCGATAACAGCGAAATTATTAAATTAACCACACCGGACGGCGATAAAATTTCCGCCAGATTTTTCCAAAATCCTGCTGCCGAACACACAATTCTTTTCAGTCATGGCAACGCCGAAGATATAGGAACGGCAGCATTTTTTCTCGAGGAATTAAGAAACGCCGGATTTGCGGTTTTTGCCTACGACTATCGCGGGTATGGCACGAGCGAAGGAAAACCGAGTGAAGAGAACTCATATCAGGACGCGCAAACTGCTTATAAACACATTACGGAAGAGCTTAAAATTCCGCCTGAAAAAATCATTATTCACGGACGCTCGCTCGGCGGCGCGGTTTCCGTGGATTTAGCAGCGCGAGAAAAATGCGGCGGTTTAATCGTCGAAAGTTCTTTTGTATCGGCTTTTCGGGTCGTAACAAAACACCAAATTTTACCGTTTGACAAATTTCAAAATCTCGAAAAAATCGGGCGGGTTAAATGTCCTGTGCTTTTTATTCACGGCAAAAAAGACAGCTTAATTCCATTTTGGCACGCCGAACAATTAATCGCCGCAGCCAATGAACCGAAATTTTCTTTGTGGATTGAAAAAGGCGATCATAACAATATTTACGCAGTCGGCAAAAAGGAATATCTTGAAAAGATTCGAGGTTTCGCGGGCAATCTGCCAAAATAAATCTTTGGTTAATACCTAAAAATTATGAGAAAAGTTTTTCTTTGCTTCGTATTCTTTTTATTTTGTGTGACAAGCGGTTTTGCCCAAAACAAATTTGAAGGCTATAACATCATTCTCGACGTTCCCGAAAATCAGACGGCGGCGGCTTGCACGATTCGATACGCTCCGCCGACCACCGATATTACCGTGACCGATCTTAATCCGGCGACGCCGATGCGCGTTCGTTCGTGCGCGGGGACAGATTCAAGAATCACCCAAACGACCGCGACCGCGACATTGCGGGCAAGCGCGACCGATTATAAATGGTGTTTTGAGGGCGAGGATAAACGATACCGGATTTCGTTTCGCGGCGATGCTTCAAGCGGCATAATCGTTTACGATTGGACGGCGACTCCCGATGAGCGCAATTTGGGATTTTTCAACGTCCGCGATTTCGGCGCTCGCGGCGACGGAAAAACCGACGATTCGCTTGCCATTCAGAGCGCGCTCGCGTTTCTCGCCACGCGCAACGGCGGGACTTTGCAGTTTCCCGAAGGCGAATATTTAGTTGGAGGCATTCCCAATTATAAAGGAATAGTCGTTCCGACCGGCGTTAATATTCAGGGCGTGAGCGGTATTCAGTCGAATTCATACACGAACAACATCGTTCAGCGCAGCCCTTCGCGCATCACGCTCGTCGGCGCGAATCGCTCGATTTTCAAAATCGGCGAATGCACCGAACGGCTGGTTTTCCGCGACATCGAGCTTTACGCGCGCAGCAACGAAAACACCGCAGGTTTCGAAGCCGTCGGCGCCTTTACTTCGTCGCAGGATTTTTATTTCGAGCGCGTCGTTTTCAATAATTTTTTTCGCGGAATCTACGGACGCGGCTTGCCTGTGACAGATAAACAGTGGCAGTTCGATTATGTCAAAATCAACCACTGCCGGTTTATCTATAATCGCGACGCCGGAATTTGGAACGAGACGCAAAATTCGGATTGGAAAATAGAAGGCAGTTTATTCGTCAATCCGAAACACCAAGCGGGACAAAATGCCGATTCGATGAACTTTATTCGTTCCGCCGCAATCATTATCCAGGACACCTACGGCGGCGGTTTTCCGCAGGCGCTCGGCGGAACATTTTTGAAAGTTCTAACGACTTCCAATGTTACACTCATCAATTCACAGACGGAAAATATGACGAATACCTTTGTGATGAACGATCAAGCTATTCAGGGAGCCGGCGATTATTCATATCCGATAACATTTCTCAACAACACATTCGATAATCCGATTATTTTCAAAGGGCGGCGAACATTTGTTTCGGTTGGCAATCAATACGGTCCAAATACTTTCAAAGCGGATTCTTTGTTGAGGATTTACTCGACCGGAGATCGCTTTTGCTATGACGGTGCAACAATCGGATGTCAGGGCGCGACGCGTACGTTTTTTGATAAAGCGACCGTTGTTTTTATGACCGGACAGCCCGGCGATTTCGGAAGGCTCGAAGGTTATCCGACTTATTTCGGCACTGATGTACAGTTCGGTTCGCCCGTGCAGATGCCTTCTTTTCCGCAAAATCAGCTTCCAGCCGGAAAAGCCAACGGCTCGATGGTTTACTGTCAGGATTGCCGCCGCTCGACAACGCCGTGTCAGATAGGCGGAACAGGCGCGCCCGCAATGGTCGTCGGCAATCAGTGGAGTTGTTTATAGAACCGTCAATTTCATTAGCAGTTTACAAACAGTAAAAAAGGCGGGATCGGAAAATAATTTTCCGATCCCGCCTTTTTGTCTTACAAACTATGCTTTATTCAATTTCGCCGATTTCGCCGACTTCATCATCGTCGGTAATTTCCAGTTTTGACGCGCTCGTCACTAAATCGTCGGTTCCTGTGCGAATAAGCATCACGCCCTGCGCGCTTCTGCCGGTTTCGCGGATTTTATCAACGCCGAGACGGATCAGTTTCGCTTGCTGCGTGATAATCATAATTTCCGAATCTTCCTCGACCTGAAACGCCGCGACGACTTTGCCGGTTTTGGCGGTCGTTTTCATATTGATGACGCCTTTGCCGCCGCGTTTCGTCAAGCGATAGCTTTTCGCCTTCGTCTGTTTGCCGAAACCTTGCTCGGAAATGGAAAGGATTTTCTCATCGCCTTCTTTGGAAACGGCGCACACCGAAACGACGTAATCGCCTTTTTTCAAATTGACGCCGCGCACGCCGCGAGCGACTCGTCCCATCGGACGGACGTCGGTTTCTTCAAACCGGATTGCCATTCCGAGATGCGTAGCGATAAGAATCTGCTGCTGTCCGTTCGTCCGAATCACTTCGAGCAGCTCATCGCCTTCATCGATGTTGATAGCGTTAATGCCCGTGACACGGATGTTTTGATAATCAGCCAAAGACGATTTTTTGATGATTCCCTGTTTGGTGACCATCGTCAGATAAACTTCTTCGGTAAAATCACGAACAGGCATAACGGCGACTAATTTTCGGTCTGTCGAAAGCTGAACGAGATTAACGACCGCTTTTCCGCGCGCCGACGGGTCGGCTTCGGGAATTTCGTGAACCTTCATTTTGAAAACTTGCCCGTCGTCGGTAAAGATCATCAAAGACGCGTGCGTCGAAGCGGTAAAAAGATGCTCGACGAAATCTTCGTTTTTCGCTTTTGCGCCTAATCTGCCTTTGCCGCCGCGACCTTGTTTCGAGTAAATCGAAACCGGCGTTCGCTTGATGTAACCGGCATTCGTGACAGTGATGGCGACTTCTTCGTCGGGAATCAAATCTTCGATTCTCAACTCGACGCCCGCGTCCACGATTTCCGTTTTCCGTGCGTCGCCGAAATTCTTTTTAACTTCCTGCAATTCTTCGACGATAACTTGCCGCAGCAATTGATCGTTCGCCAGAATCGCTTCGAGTTCGCCGATGAATTTCATAATCGCCGCGAGTTCATCAATGATTTTCTGACGTTCCAAAGCCGAAAGGCGACGAAGCTGCAAATCGAGAATCGCCTGCGCTTGAATGTCCGAAAAACGCAAATCGCCGACGACTTTTTGCAGTTCCTTCAAAAACGCGGCGAGAGTTTTTTCCGCCGGAGCGCCGCGCCACGTTTTCTGTTCGTTAATCGTCTCAAAGTTTCCGGTCAGCCATTGTTTCGCTTCGTCGGTCGAGCGCGAATTGCGAATGAGCGGAATAATATAATCGAGCGCGTCAATCGCTTTCTGCAAGCCTTCCAAAATATGCGCCCGCGCGTGAGCTTTTCGCAGCTCGAATTCCGTGCGGCGGCGAATGACTTCGCGGCGGAAATCAACAAACGCTTCGAGCATTTGTTTGAGATTCAAAACCTTCGGCTGCCCGTCAACGATTGCGATGCTGATGATGCCGAATGACATTTGCAGCGGCGTCAGTTTATAAAGCTTATTTAAAACCACTTGCGGAACGGCGTCGCGCTTGAGTTCGATGACGACGCGGATGCCTTCGCGGTTCGATTCGTCGCGGATTTCTGAAATGCCGTCGAGCCGCTTTTCATTGACGAGTTCGGCGATTTTTTCGATCAAACGCGCCTTATTAAGCTGATACGGAATTTCCGTGACCACAACCGCGTCTTTTTCGCGGTCGCCGCGCCCGATGCGGTCAATCGCCGCGCGCGCTCTCATCTGAATCACGCCGCGACCTTCGCGATAAGCGCGATGAATTTCCTCACGCCCGTAAATAAAACCGCCGGTCGGAAAATCCGGTCCCGGAACGATTTTAATCAGTTCATCAATCGTAATGCCCGGTTTTTTAATCAGCGCGATGGTCGCGTCTAAAATTTCCGTTAAATTATGCGGCGGAATTTTCGTCGCCATTCCAACGGCGATTCCTTCCGAGCCGTTAACCAGAAGATTCGGAAACCGTGTCGGAAAAACTTTCGGCTCGGACAAAGATTCGTCGTAATTAGGCTGAAAATCAACCGTTTCCTTTTCGATGTCGGCGAGTAAATCATTGGTGATTTTCGCCATACGAACTTCCGTATAACGCATCGCCGCCGCGCTGTCGCCATCAATCGAGCCGAAATTTCCCTGTCCGTCAACCAGCATATAACGCAGCGAAAACTCCTGCGCCATACGAACAATCGTGTCGTAAGCAGCAGTATCGCCGTGCGGGTGATATTTGCCGATGGTGTCGCCGACAACGCGCGCCGATTTTTTATACGGTTTATTGTGCGTGTTGCCGAGTTCGTGCATCGCCCAGAGACAACGCCGGTGAACCGGTTTCAAGCCGTCTCGCACGTCGGGCAGAGCGCGCCCGATGATGACCGACATCGCGTAATCGAGATACGAACGCCGCATCTCGTCTTCGATATTTATTTGATTACGTTCTAAAGTTGTATCCATTTTTCTTAGTGTTTGTGTCTGTTTTTACGGTTAAAATCCTTTCGCGAAATGTGCTGTTTGCAGAAGCGTTCGGCGTAAGGCGAAAACATAAAATAATCTGGACATTTCGCAGATTTGTATGTATGATAATTATACAGGCACAGAGCCTGTTTCGCAACCCGCAAACCCTTGATATTCAAGTCTTAAACCTGATTTTTCCGAACAAATTTCAATCTACTTCCCCGGTCAAATTCTTCTTACTTTTTGGAGTCTCTATGCAAACTTCCCAAACAATCGAAAAAGAATCTCGTCGGCTTCGACGCATTTCCTTAAGTTTACCGATTCGCATCGAAGCGCAGGTTGACCGAACGGTCGCGTGGAGCGAAGTCACTCGCCTTTCCGACATTTCCGCGTTCGGCGCGGGCTTTATGCTTAAACGTCCGGTCAAGCGAGGACGGCTTTTGCAGATGACGATGCCTTTGCCGCGCCAGCTGCGCTGTTACGATTTTCTGGAGCCGCAATACAGAATCTGGGGCTTGGTGCGCCGCTGTCTGCCAATCGCCGACCGCACTGGCGCGGAAAGCTACGCCATCGGTACGGCTTTTATCGGTAAACGTCCGCCGAAAAGTTTCGTGGAGAATCCGGCAAAATTGTATGAAATAACCAACCGCGAAGAAGAAGGCTTGTGGAACATCACCGAAGCGACTTCGATGCCCGACGAAAATCATTTGCCGAAAGACCAGCGGCGGCAATCGAGATTTCAAATTCCATTAATGCTGCTTGCCGAAAAAATTGATGCCGACGGGCGAGTAATCGCGTCGGAAACAAGCGTCACGGAAAATTTAAGCGTCGGCGGCGCAGCAATTCTTTCTACGCTCGACCTCGAAGTCGGTTCGTTTTTGCGCATTACCAGCGAGCAATACAAAACGACGATCATTTCCGTCGTGCGCGGCAAACGCGTCGGATCAGACGGAATTCCGCGATTTCATATCGAATTTATCGATAAATTTTTTCCGCTCGAAGGAATTGATTAAAGTTTTCAATTGCGTTCGAATTCGAGAATTCATACGTCAAAACTAATTCTTTTGTAAAAATATTATCGCCATCGAAAAGTAAAACGGCTGAGAATTAAAATTCTCAGCCGTTTTACTTTATTTAAGGAGATTTTTTCGGTCTGCTTTCCGCTTTCGGCTGCGTCGGGGTCGAAACTTCCGGCGGCACCGCGTTCGGCGGAATCGGCGGTTTTCGCTTCATCATAAAGCGCATACGGCTTTTTTGCAGTTCCATCAAACTTTTTATTTCTTCCGGCGATAAATAGTTTGTCGCGCCGTTTTTTCGCCGCACGCCTTTATCCGTAATTATCGCGTCAGGCATTTCGATGCCTTTCTCGGTGATTTTCATATCGCCGACAATTACCGTTTCGCCGTCAATTTTCACTTCTTCGGCGTCGTTTTCGTCTTCGCCTTTTGCGGCATTGCCCGATTTATTATTTTTCGCTTTATTTTTAGCGTTTTTTGCCGTCGAATCAACTGATGTTTTCGTCTCGCGCTTGCCGGTCTCGGCTTTTGCCAGAGCATTTTTGGCGTTTTCGACTTTCACCATAAAATTCGCCGAATTGCTTTCCGCCGCGTTCGCCTCAGCGGTTTCTGCCGCGCTGTTAGCGACAAATGTCTGCGCTGGCTGCGTTTCGGAAATAACGGAATTAGCGCCGAAAATTTCCGGTTTCAAAAGATAAGCGGCAGACGCGCCCGTTCCTGCTAAAACCAAAGCGGCGAGCGCGGCGGCAAAAACCGGGCGTCGTTTCGGACTTTGCGATTCTGTATTTAACGCGGTTTTAAAGTTTACAATTTCCGTATTCGCGCCCGCGTTAGGCAATTTAACTGCCATTTCCTGCGATAAATTGCCGGGCAGAATAGCGGTTTTGATATCCGTTTGATTGTTAAGCGCGTTCGGCATCAATTTCGTCTCACGCGTCAAAGCATCGGTCGCGAGCGGCGAATTACCGGAAGTCGGCGAATTAGCGATTGTCGCGGCAGTCGAATTAACGTATTTTTCGCTTTCGCGCAGCATTTGGCGCATTTCTTTCGCCGACGCCGGACGATTGTTGGCGTTGAGCGCCATCGCGTTTTGCAAAATCGCCGCGACGCCGCGCGAAACCTGCGCGTGAATCGTGTCGGCGGGTTTGAGCGTGTCCGCTTTTTCGCTCAAAACGTGCATCGCGCGCGTTAGAGCGTCTTCGGGCGGCAGTCCGGTCAAAAGATGATAAAGCGTCGCGCTCAAAGAATATAAATCGCTGCGCGGGTCGGTTCCGGTTCCCTGAATTTGTTCCAGCGAAGCGTAATTGCGCGAATAACCGAAAATGCTTTTCGCCGCCGTTTGATGACTGACATCGCTCGGATTTCCTTTCGCCAGACCGAAATCGAGCAGAATAATCTGCCCGCGCGTTGTCAGTTTCAAATTTTGCGGTTTGATGTCGCGGTGAATAATCGGAATTTCCTGCGTGTGCAGAAAATCGAGCGCGTCGAGCAGCTGGTCAGCCCATTTCAAAACGTCGGCGAGCGGAAAAGGCTTTTGATTGCGCGCCATTAATTCAAAAAGGTCTTCGCCCGCGATGTATTCCATCACGATAAACTGTCCGTTTTCATCGGAAAAATAATCGCTGACACGCGGCAGAGCGGCGTGTTTCAAGCTGTTTAAAAGACGCGCTTCGCGTTCGATGGCTTTGAGATAAGCATCCTCGGGGACAAGAGTTTCCTTGATCGCCACGACGCTGCCGAAACGCTCGTCGGTCGCGATATAGACCGCGCCCATTCCGCCTTGACCGATTTGACGTTCGACGCGATAACGATTTTGTAAAAGTGTTCCCGCTTCAATCATTTTTTTATTTCTTTAACTTAAGGGCGGAAATATTCTACTACATTTTTCACCGCTTTTCATAAAAAATCGAGGCAGGATTTCTCAAATAAAATCCGCCTCGATTTTTTACGTTTCCTTTCGCTGAAATCATTTCGCTGAAATGTTTACATTGCGATTTTTTATCTATAACTTGCCGCGCCGACTGCCGGAATACTGTAAATCCGGGCGAGCGTGTTCAATTCCGCGCGAAGCTGAAGCCAGTTGTTTTCCGCCAGACGACTGAAAACTCGTCGTTTCATAATGCGGTCAACAAGCGTCGCGTTATACAAAATTTTGCGGGCTTCAGCGAGATTTTCGCCGCGACTGTCGTTATGGTCGAATTCTCGACGCAATTCGTCGGTCGAATTTTCCAAATCGGCGACGCGTTCCGCGATATTGTCTTCGACTCTCGATCCATCAACTCCGCTCCTGTCCAGCGACCTGTTCAACTGATTGGCGAAAGCGTCGCTTCGCTCTTCGATTCTTTCGAGAAGCTGTTCGACTTGCTGCTGATTCATAGCCGTAATTCGGTATCCGGTTCGAACGGTTCTGGCTGAGCCATAGTTTCTGTTGACCGGAGCGACGAATCTGTAAGACCGCGCGCCGACGAGCGGCACTCCGTAAATTCGTGCCAGAGCGTTAAATTCAGCCCGAAGCGTTGCCCAAATTGATTCCGTCTGTCTGCCGAAATTGCGGCTGTTCATTATCCGGTTAATTTCCGTGGCGATGTTCAGAACCTTTCTGACGTTTTCGCTGGTTTCGCCGCGACTGTCGTTATGGTCGAATTCTCGACGCAATTCGTCGGTCGCGTTCTCCAAATCTCTGGAACGGTCGGTGTATCTTTCCTCCACTCTCGTCGTATCCAGACGGCTGTCGTCGAGCGCTTCGTCAAAACTTTTTGTAAATGCGTCGTTTCTTTCCTCGATTCTTTCGAGCAATTGTTCGACCTGTTGTTTTGAAACCGCGCGAACACGCCGGTTTTGCGCGTTTCCTGTAGCGGCGAACACCATAAGAACGGTCATTGCCGTCGTTCCGACAAGCATCTTCCAAAATATGTTTTTCATTGTTTCATCTCCCTTTTTGAAAAGTGTGTTAAACAAAACTCGAGCGCGAATGCGCTCCCATTTTTCAGATTGCAAAAGATATGCCAAACATCGAGGATAATTCGGTTTAGCGTGTTTGCGCCGGTTGAACTCGTTAAAAATGGTTTTCGGAAAACCATTTTTCCGTCACGTCGCACCACGCGACGAGACCACGCCATTTTCCGAATTTTCCGTAAAAATCTTCGATTTCCTTATCCGCGCAAACAACTCCCGCGTTATGCTTTTGATAAAACTGCGAACGCACCCACGAATCGAGCGCTAAACCTTCGTAACTGCCGACGAGCTTCAAAAGATTGTCCGCCGCGTATTCGCCGACGCCTTTTATTTTTTTCATTTCGCGTTTCAGCTCTTTTGCCGGAAGATCGGAACTGAGCCAACTTTCGGGATTAACTCGACCGCTCGCTACTGCTTCGGCTAATTCGGCGAAATACGCGGCGCGATAACCGGCACGAATTTCTTCACGGTAAAATTCCGTCGAAACGCTCGCCATCTCCGCGGCGGTCGGAAACGCTTTTTTACCGTTTTCCGCCGACACGCCGAGTTTTTCGACCAGATTAGTCGTCATTTTTTTCGTCAGCGCCCACGAACAATTCGTCGTGCAGACGGTTTTAACCAAATCTTCAAACACGGTCGGCGAACGAAGCAGTCGTCCGGCTTTTCTTTCGGCAATCCAGGCGAGCGATTTTTCCCGTTCGGCAAGTTTATAAAAATCCGTCAAATCATCGTCGAGCCGCAAAATGTGCCGCACGCCGCCAATGATTTTTCGCTCGTCGAATTTTTCGCCAGCAACTTCGATTTCCAGTTTTCCGCCCGATTCTTTGACTGAAACCGAAACCGGATTTTCACCGTTCGCGCCGGACAAAACGCACTGCAAGATTTGATTTTCCCGGTCGATTTCAAATGGCAAAAGTCCGCTCCAGCCGTGACTGTTAATGGTATGGCGGAAACTGAAATGTTCGGGCGGTTCGATATAAAGTGTTTTCGGCATAGATAAAAAAATATTACGTCAATCGAAAGTTAAAATAAAAAGCTGTCTCGGTGTTCTCTGTGATAAATATTTATCACAGAGAACACCGAACAGTCACAGAAACTTTTATTTCGGTTAACAACTGAAATATTCGCAAAAGATTTATCGACTAAACTAATTTCTCGTTCGTCTAACAAAGCACCGGAAAAGTATTGTTTTTATATGTTTTTATAATTAATACGATTTGTTTGGCTGCGAAGGCAGACAGTCGAGAAAAACAGTTTGTTTTTTGCCCGTGAATACTTTATAAATATAGTTTGCAAAACAACACTTAACGACTATTTTTTCCTGCTGTCGTTAATTTCCATTCGACCCAAAACAGTTTTTTTTTCAGGCAGTTTTCAGGAGGAAAGTTATGAATTGCATAAAATCCCGCTTTACCGGACGGATTTTAATCGGCTTTTTATTCGCGTTTTCGTTCGCATCGATTGTTGCCGCGCAAGAAGACATTGATCCGAATTCGCCGACGCCGGTTTTATTAACCGAAGCCAGTTCGACACGCGCTTTGGCTGTTGAAAGCGATGGGCGGCGAATACCGAGTTTATCAAAAATCCCAAGCCGCGCATTTTCGCTTGACGCGAAAATCAATCTTTACGCGACCGGTTTGGAATTGGCAAGCGACGAAGGCGCGAACGCTTTACGCGTTTACGCTGAAGATAAAGCGGGCAAAATTTACCGTTTTCCGATCGTGAGCGTTCAGCCGCTCAAAGGACAGGATTGGATTTACGCCGTCACAATTCAGCTTTCCGACGAAATCGGTTACTGGGAAACGCCGAACGCCGACGGTGACGTGATTTTACGCCTAACGTGGCGCGGTCTTTCGAGCAATCAAGTCCGTCTCGGTCTCGGCAAAATGGACAGCAAGATTCGCCTCGAAGCCGGAAATTCGCCGGCGCCTTACAGTAATTACGCGACGCGCCCGACGAAAACTCCGCTGACGGAAAAAATCGTCGGCGAACGCTGGTCGGGCGACCGGATGCGATTTCTGGAACAGGCGACATTCGGTCCGACGCCGGCACTCGACGCGCGGATTCGTCGCCTCGGTTTGCGAACTTGGTTAAACGAACAGTTTGAAGCGTCTTATCCGAGTGCGAACAACCCGTATCCGAATATTCCGCTCAAATCCAGCAATTCGGGCGACGTGACTTACGGTTGCGGAATGTTTGCGTCGTCAACGGCGGAATATCGCGCCTGCATTCGCAATCATTACAATATGTACCCGCTGCAAACGTGGTTTTTCCGCGAAGCGTTGTACGGCGACGCGCAATTGCGGCACCGCGTCGCATGGGCTTTGAGCCAGATTTTCGTCACCTCCGGCGTTGATATTCAGCAATCGAGCCATTTGATCGAGTGGCATAAAATTTTATCGAAAAACGCGTTCGGCAATTATCGCACTCTGCTCAAGGAAATAACGCTGAATCCGGCGATGGGCGATTATCTTGATATGGCGCGAAGCACGCGCAATAATCCGAACGAAAATTATCCGCGCGAGATTCTCCAATTGTTTTCCATCGGTTTGTTTATGCTCAATCAGGACGGAACCGTTCAGCACGACGCGAGCAACGTTCCGATTCCTTCTTACGACCAGACGACAGTCAACAATTTCACCAAAGTATTCACCGGTTTCGGCTTTTGCAGCAATTCGACAAATCCGGCGTGCGCTAATATCTCGGTCGGAACGGTCAATTACAAAGACCCTTTGTTGTTAAATCAAAACAATCACGACATAACCGCGAAAACTCTTCTCAGTTATCCGAACGCCGTCAACACTAATATCGCGGCTAATTTAAACGGCAACACGGAGCTTGATTTAGCGATCGACAATATTTTCAATCATCCGAACGTCGCGCCTTTCGTCGGCAAACTTTTAATTCAGCATCTGGTGACGAGCGATCCGACGCCCGCTTACGTCGGTCGCGTCGCGGCTGTTTTCAACAATAACGGTTCTGGAATTCGCGGAGATTTGAAAGCGGTCGTAAAAGCGATCTTATTAGACCCGGAAGCGCGCGGCGACCAAAAAACCGACCCGAATTACGGCAAGCTGCGCGAACCCGTGCAGTTGATTACTAATCTTCTGCGCGCATTTAGTGTGCGTTCGGCGGACGGGACGCAGCGCAGCGACGGATATTTGCAAAATTTAGCGTCGGGAATGGCGCAGAATCCGTTTTATTCGCCCACGGTTTTTAATTATTACACTCCCGATTACGTCATTCCGGGAACTTCTTTGCTCGGACCGGAATTCAATATTATGACGACCGGAACGGCGATTTCGCGCGCCAATTTCGTTAACACGATGGTTTTCAGCCGCATTAATGTGAGCGAAGTCGCGCCGCTCGGCACGGCGATTGATTTGACTGAAATGCAAACGCTCGCCGCGGCAGACGCGACAGGCAATCAACTGCTCGACGCGCTCAATCAGAGAATGATGCGCGGCACGATGCCGACGGCGATGCGGAACACGATTTTAACAGCAGTTCAAGCGGTTGCGGCAACCAGCCCGCTCGCCCGAGCTCAGCAGGCGATTTATTTGATTGCGACATCATCGCAATATCAGGTGCAGAGATAATCAACCGAAAGGAGCAAAACGATGAAACAAACGAGAAGAGATTTTTTGAAAAAAACCGGTTGCGGCTTAAGTATGGTTACTTTGGCGACGCAGTTTCAACATTTCGGTTTGATGAGCGCGCTGGCGCAAAACGTTGAAGCCGACGAATCAGCGGGCGGCGACAATTACAAAGCTCTGGTGGTGGTTTTTATGGCGGGCGGAAACGACGGCAATAATACCGTCATTCCGAATCACACGGACGCGAGTGTCAGCAATTACGCCGCTTATAACGCGGCGCGCGGTACGCGCGGATTGGCAATCGAGCAAAATCAGATTCTGCCGATTTCCGTGCCGCGCGTCGGCGGCTTGAGTTACGGACTTCATCCGTCGCTCGGAACTATTACCGGCGGCATCAACAATGGCATTCACGAGCTTTGGGCACAGCAGAAAATGGCGATTGTGCCGAATTGCGGAACGCTCGTGCGCCCGACCAGCAAAGCTCAGTATCAAGGTCGCTCGGTCAAATTGCCGTATCAGCTTTTTTCGCACTCGGATCAAGTCACGCAATTTCATAGCGGAGTTGCCGGAACGCAAGTCTTTACCGGTTGGGGCGGCAGAATTTCTGACAGGATGACGGTCGGAAATAATCCGAACGGTTTGATTCCGATGGTCACTTCGATCAACGGCGCGCAGCTTTTCACCGCCGGTCAGACGACTTTGCCGATGGCGATTTCCGACTCGAATACTAATTTAAGCAGCGTTCTCAATCCCGCAGGTTTCGGCACTTCTGCGGCGCAGCGAGCGCGAATGACCGCTTTTAACGAGCTGCGAACGCAGGATTTAAGTTCAAATTACGTTAAGGCAGCGAGCCACGTTACCGATTTGGCGATACAGGCAAATCAAGCGCTCAGCACGTTTCAGGAAGTAACCGTGACTTTTCCGAATACCGGCATCGGAAGGCAATTAAAACAAGTCGCCCGACTTGTTAAAAAGCGTACGGATTTGAACATCAATCGCCAGATTTTTTACTGCCAAATCGGAGGTTTTGACACGCACAGTAATCAATTGACGGGACAGGCAAATCTGCTTTCGCAGTTCAGCCAGGCGGCGCGCTCTTTTTACGATGAAATGGTCGCTCAAAACATTCAAAACGAAGTAACGCTCTGCACGATGTCCGATTTCAATCGCACGTTCAATCCGGCAGGTTCAGGCGGCACGGTTGGCAGCGATCACGCCTGGGGAAATCATCTTTTCGTCATCGGCGGATCAGTTCTCGGCGGAGATTTTTACGGCGGCGCGGCGAGTAATGGAACGCCGTTTCCGACTCTCACATTTAATGGACCGGACGACGCCGACAGCGGAACAAATGCCCGCGGGCGTTGGATTCCAACCACTTCGGTTGACCAATACGCGGCGACGCTGGCGCGCTGGTTCGGTTTGCCGGAAAGTCAATTGATTAGTGTTTTTCCGAACATAAACAATTTTGCCAATTCAAATCTGATGTTTATGTCGTAATTTTATTTTTATTTAGAACGTGAAAAAGGCAAAATGACGCGCGTCATTTTGCCTTTTTCACGTTCTAAATATTTATTAATCTATAGTGGTTCTTTGATAAACAGTCTTGAAGTTTGCGGCGTCAGAACATAAACTTGTTTTTGAAAAGGATTTATCGAGAAAGACTGCGAGAAAAACTCAAGTGAATTTGCCGAATTATTTAACAGTCGCGCGCATCGTCATCGTGCCGTTTTTAGTCGTCGTTCTGCTGACGCCGTTCGCCGACGAATGGCTCGGCATCAGCGGTTATGCGCTCGCCATCGTTATTTTTCTCGTCGCTTCATTAACTGACATTCTCGACGGTCACATTGCGCGTCGTCGCAATCAGGTTTCCAATCTGGGCAAACTGCTCGACCCGATTGCCGATAAATTGCTCGTTTCCGCGGCTTTGATTGTACTCGTCGAAAAACATCTCGCGCCCGCATGGACGGTCGTCATTATTTTAGGAAGAGAATTTATCATCACCGGCTTGCGCTCGGTCGCCGCTGCCGACGGCATTATCATTCACGCGCAGAAAATCGGAAAAATAAAAATGTGGGCGCAATGCGTCGCTATCGTCGCGCTGCTCGTCGCGGGCGCGACCGGTAATCCTCCCGTGTCTAATTTCGGCTGGAATTTGCCAACCGTCCGATTCTGGGAAGTCGCTGAAGTCCAAACCGCTTTTTCAAATTTATTAACTTTGGCTTTAACCGCAAACGACTGGAAGGTCTTCGGTTATCTCGTCGGTCGCGGAGCGCTCTGGGTTGCGGTGATCACGGCTTGCTGGTCGATGTATGATTATTTTTCCTTCTTTTTGCTCGAAAATAAAAAACGCAAAGCAGATTTTGCTCTCACTCAAAAAATTGCCGCCACGGAAACGACAAAAGTTTAAATTTTAATATGTTTGATTAAATTCTTTCAAAATCAACTCGTTAAAAGCAAAAGAGTTCAGTGATTCGGCACAATCACTGAACTCTTTTTTTATGTCCTACAACCCGATTTTTTACTGAAGCTCGACCATATCCCCTGTATGAATTTCCTGTGCCGTTCGCGTAATTACGGCGGTCGCAGTTTTTTCCCGCACATTCAAAACCACGATTTCGCCGACGATTTTCCGCAAATTTGCCGGTCGGTCGCGTTTCGCTTCTTCGGTCGTCACGACTTTGCCGCGCGCCTGATCGCCGGATTTTCTCGCCGCCTGACTGGAAAACTTGCCGCCGCGATATTCATTGCTTTGAAAACCTTCATCTCGCGCGCTGACCGATTCGTCCTCGTCATTGTCAAATAAATTTCCTTTTCCGAGCGGGCGGTAAACCGTCAAAGCGTCGCCGACGCGCACGCTGTCTTCCGCGCCCAAATCAATGTAAACAATCTGTTCACGTCCGAGAAGTTCGCGCCCGTCGCGCGCCATAAATATTCTGCCCGAAGCCTTTCCGCTCGGATCCGCAAAAACGTCGAGCGGTTCTTTCTGCCGGAAAAGCGAACTTGTTCGCTGCTCGACCGGCTGCAATAAATCGCCGAGCAGCAAATTGTCGCACGAGGTTTTGACGCGCACGACCGAAACGTCCGCTTTTACTTTGACAACTTCGACCGCGCCGACTTCCTGCACGTAAAATCCGAGGTCTTTTTTTCTCGTCCAGCGCGTTTCCACCTGCCCGCGCGGACGAACGACGGCGAACATATCGCCGACTTTGACGCCGCGATTTGCGCCCATATTGACGTAAAGATAATCATTTTGAGCGTAAATATTCTTTTCCTGCTCGTCCTGCGCCCCGACTATCCGATTCGCGGTGTTGACCGGAGCGGTCTGCACGAATCCCGCGCAGTATAAATTATTTCCCGCCGCGACCGGAAAATCCGTTCTGGCTTCGTCTATTACGACCGTCGGTTTCGGCTGTCGGTTGGCTTGCGCCAAAACATTCGTTGTTGAAATGAGCAGGACAACAAAAATGGCTCCGAAAAATTTGCTGAAAAAATTTTGAAATCTCACGATTTTCTCCTTAATTTTGATGCTGTTTGAAAAACTGATTGTTTGAAAATGATTGAATAAAAAAGATTGAGGCTGATGCGAATTGGCGAATTGCGGCTCATAAGCCGGACAAGCAGTTACTATCGTAACCTTTTTGCAAAACAAAAATCAACATTTATTTTACAAAGTTAAACACCAAAATTCTCTTTTATCGACTTGCACAAAGTTGCTCGATTTTGTAGTATTTTCGCTTGCGATTCGTTTCAAAGAATCGTCAAAGTTTTTGCCGGTGTAGCTCAGTTGGTAGAGCAGTTGATTTGTAATCATCAGGTCGGCGGTTCAAATCCGTTCACCGGCTCCAATATAATCAATAGTTAAGGGCATCTTGGAAGATGCCCTTAACTATTTCCCACCTAAATTCCCACCAAAAGCTGTTTAATTTTCAAAACCAGGGATGGACGCGTCTGCCGCCTCGTTACAAAATAGAAGCTGACGGAAAGTTGGTTAATTGGTTTAAGGATTTCCCCGTTTTTACAGTTGATAATCTTATTGACACGGGAAAAGACTATCAACAGTAAATTCTCAAGACGCTCAATTAACTCGTAAAATCTGTCTTGAAAACAATCGTTTATGACACGCTTTTGATTATTACATGATGGGGCGTTTATGAGACGGTCAGTTATTGATTTTTACCGAACTTATCAAATGCTTGTTTCAAAACTTTAACAATCTTTTTCCGTTTTGGTTCTTCGTAAAGCCACATCGGGAGTCTTTCATACCATCGTTGGATAACGTTGTGCTCAGATTCAATAAAACGCTTTATATTACGACGATAATTCTTTGGGTCTTGGTGTTGCTCGGCTTTTATCCACTCTTCATCAGGCAGACGTGAACTTGGATGTGTTTTCTGTTCAAAATAATCAAGAACCTCTTTCATTTGTTTGAGGCTGTCGAAGCGAAATTGAAAACCACATACTTCTACGAAATAGATTTTTTTAGCCAAAACCTGTCCGATTGCTGAATTGACATCTACAACAGGAGCATCGGATGGCAGTTCCTTTTCATACCAAATTCGTGACATAACAATTTATTTTATGGAAAGCTTTGAATTGCTCGAAAGCGTGTCAAAAAGGGTCGTTTTTGATGCAAGAGTAAAGCTGCATATTCAATGAGATTAAAACAGCTTCCAAGCACGAAATCAGGATTTAGTCTGAACAGTTAGATTGGCAATTGCTGTAATCAAATCAGTATGTTCAAATGGTTTTGAAATGTGCATCTGAAAACCAGAATGAATTGCCTGCTGCCGATCTTCTGTTCTTGTATAAGCGGTTAATGCGATTGCTGGTGTATTACCACCTTGTCCCATTGGCAAGCCTCTAACTCTGCGAATTAACGAAAATCCATCTTCTTCCGGCATTCCTATATCACTGACAATTACATCAAAGCGTTTACTCTCGATTAATCGAAAGGCTTTATCAGCAGAATCCGCAATCGTTACATTAGCTCCGCATGAAGTGATCATCATGTTCATTAACTCTCGTGAATCAGCATCATCATCTACAGCCAATATACGCAAGCCGGTGAGATCAGATGGGCAATCTACAACTGCAATGTTTTCATCGTTAGAATCTTTTGGCTGTATTTCATTGACATTCTCTTTCTGAAGGTGAAGAAGCGGAAGTTTAACGACAAAGGTTGAGCCTTCTCCCTTGCCTGCGCTTTGAACTGAAACAGTGCCGCCATGAAGTTCAACAAGCTGCCTGACAATAGCTAATCCCAATCCTAATCCCCCATGACTTCGTGTTGTCGAGGCATCTGACTGACGAAACCGGTCAAAAACATACGGCAAGAACTCAGGTTCGATGCCTTTACCCGTATCGCTTACAGCAATCACAATGTGTGAATTGGTTTTTTCAAGTCGAACTTGCACGGTGCCGCCTTGAGCAGTGAACTTTACGGCATTGGTAAGCAAATTCCAGATGATTTGCTGTAGCCGATCTGGATCACCGGATATTAAGCTCGCTTGCGGATCGAGCATTGTTTGCAATTGAATTTCTTTTGCCTCCATTGCGGGGCTGACGTTATTAATCGCCGTCATAATGACTCTCGATAAATCGATGGTGCGGATATCGAGCCTTAGATTTCCTGTAATAATGCGAGATGTATCAAGTAAGTCATCAATAAGCTGGGCTTGCGAGCGGGCATTACGCTGAATTGTTTCCAGCGCATCAGCGGAAGCCTGCGCATCAAGCTTTCCGCTGTCCAGTAAATTCGACCAACCTAAAATCGCATTAAGCGGTGTACGTAATTCATGAGAAACGACAGCCAGAAACTCATCCTTGAGACGATTTGCTTCATCTGCCTGTCTGCGAGCTTCCTGTTCTCGTTGCAGAAGTTTCTCGCGCTCGGATTCGATTTGTTTGCGTTCTGAAATGTCACGGGCAATGCCAATGAAAACATGCGTGTGGTTTCTTTTGAACTCACCAAATGAAAGTTCAAGCGGAAATTCATGACCGTCTTTGTGAAGTCCGGGAACTTCGATGTGCTCCCAAGAGAGATGTCGTTTCCCTGTTTCAAGATAGCGATTAATGCCAGCCTCATGGACATGCCGCAGATATTCAGGCATGAGCATAGTTAACGATTGACCTATCATCTGCTCGATTTCGTAACCAAAGATTCTTGTTGCAGCACGATTGATAAAAAGAATCGTGCTTTGTTGGTCAATACTGATGATTGCGTCTGATGCCGTTTCAGCGACAATCCGGTATCGCTCCTCACTCTCAAGCAAACTCTCCTTCATTTGCTTTCGAACCGTGTCATCGCGAGCAATCTTTGCGTAACCGATGAGTTTCCCATTTTCGTCAGTCAATGCTGTCGTCACTCCATCGGCATAAAAGTACGAATTATCTTTTCGCAGATGCCAGCGCTTATCCTCTGCTCTCCCGTTTTTAGCAGCCTTTTTTAGTTCCTTGTCGGGAGCGCTATGCTCTCTGTCTTTTGCTATGTAAAGAAGGGAAAATTTTTTACCGATAATTTCATCTTTGTTGTACCCGAAAATCAATTGAGCGCCTAAATTCCAGCTCAGAATGCGACCTTTTGTGTCGAGATGAAAGATAGCAAAATCCTTGGTCTTTTCAACCAATGGTTTGTAAGGCATCTTGCCGAACAATTCTATAATTGTTTCTTCTGATTTCATCTTTGATAGTGTCAGTATTTCAACAACAAACGAATTATATACTTTGATTTGAATTAAGGACGACAATCAATTCAGCTAATGGCAATTTTTCTCCAGAATTGCGTTTTGAAGATAGTTGGTCAGAGATGGAATAACCTTTTATCTTTCCAGAAAGTTAAATTGATTTTACTTTAGCTAATAATGGGTAAGCCTTACAATAAACTCAAATGGAGAGACCGATGAAATCTGGGTGGCTTACCGTAGTACTTAAAATTAAAAAATAAAACCTTGCTTTTATAAAACCAATCTTGTTACGGTTTCTGCAATTTTTTCAGTATCATTCGGCTTGACGAGATAAGCATTTGCGCCTGCGGCTAAGCCCGCTTTTTTCTCTTCGGGAAATGCGGCGGCTGAATAAAATATAATCGGCGTTTGCTGATCATAAGCTCTGATTTGACGACAAATTTCCACTCCGCTTACCTCATCAAGACGATGGTCTAAAATGATGGCTGAGAATTTACCTTGCTTGGCTAACTGCAAAGCCTTTTCGGAATCCGAACAGATCATGCTCTCAAATCCTTCATTATTTAATATCATCCGGAGCAATTCGCCGCAGTCCACGTTATCCTCGATGCAGAGCACTTTTTTTGATTTGGTCATTATGTTTATATCTCCAATTCAAATAGCATCGCGCGGTTAATAAACCTGACTTAAAAAACTCTAATAGATTCAAAACTAACGAAAACCAAACTTTGATCTGTTGTTTTCCTGCGTGCTTTGTAAAAGACAAAATGCTAAAAATGAGTAAAAATTCTGTAATTCTCCAACCTTTTTGCCCGTCCGTTATAGCTATATTCTTGGCATAGATTCTGGTGATCCAATCTATATAAACTAAATAGTTAAGTTAAAAACGAAGGATGACCGTCAACCGGTTAGATCGGTCATCCTTCAACATAACGTTACGTATCAGTAATAGAAGAAACAGTTGACAATGAATCCTTCGCCGATAGAACTTTGTTAACACAGGAGCGTTACCTGAATGCTAGACAGGAAAGGCATTCAGTTTTCATTCTATTGACTCAGGGGTATATATAATTTACCAGTTATAAAACCGTTTGTCGGTGCCTTTACACACTTCTACTCTTTTTAATTTTAAATTGATTTCGACTGGCTAAAAAACATTTTGAAATTGTAGATTATTGAACTGAAATGAATTAGAGGCTCGCGTTTGTCTGCTGCTTGTCTATTCTGTGATCGTCAAATTCAAACCAATTGTATGATCCTATAATAACAATTATCAGCATTTCATGATTGTGCGTTATCGCACATGCAATCCGCTTTTTTTGCTATAATTTGTTATATTACTCGATACCGGTTTTATCTTTTGAGAATGAGGCTCGCTGCTTCGGTCGTTGGTTTATGTGCCAGCGTAAAATAAGGCGAATAAAATAAAGGGCAGGTTGGGACGTTATCCTGACTTCTCGCTAAATCAGCCGGATGCTACCCTAGTCTACCCTTTGACTTCAATCTTTCAATGGAGTTAGAGAGATAATACACGACTCCTAAGCTTCATCTGTCCGCTTTGTGATAAAAAGCTAATTCTGTGTGTTTCTGCTTTGTATTTTTGCATATGGAGAATTCTAGTATATTGTCATCTCTATTTATCACCAGGTCACGTATTTATTATTTACTTAAAACAAAAGAGGAATAATGCCGGCTGCTGACAATATAAATGATGCGCTAAAGAACCATCTGTTCGCCGCTCTGCCTGCGGATGAATTCGCTCGCCTTAAATCTAAATTAGAACCTGTTTCCTTTAAGCTCGGCGATGTTCTCTATGAATCCGGCGACAAAATGGATTACGTTTATTTCCCGACGACGGCGATCATTTCGATGCTCTATGTGATGGAGAACGGCGCAACCGCCGAAATCGGTGTGGTCGGCAATGATGGAATGATCGGAAACGCGGTCTTTTTGGGCGGCGACACGACGACGAGCCGGGCGATCATTCAGAGCGAAGGCGAGGCTTTTCGAATGAATGCGGCGGACGCGAAAGCGGAATTCAAACTCGCCGGCGTGTTTCAAGAGATGATGCTGCGTTTTACTCAGGCATTGATGACGCAGATTTCACAGACCGCAGTCTGTAACCGTTTGCATCCGGTCGAACAACAGCTTTGCCGCTGGCTGCTTCTGAGTCACGACCGTTTGGACTCAAATGAGTTGGTGATGACGCACGATCTGATCTCGAATATGCTCGGCGTCCGTCGAGAAGGTGTTACCTTGGCGGCTCAAAAACTGGCGAAGCGAAAATTGATTAAAAATTCTCGCGGAACTATCTCGATTATTGACCGTCGAGGATTGGAAGAATCCGTCTGCGAATGTTACGAAGTAGTCAATAATGAATACAATCGTCTGCTCGGCAGAGGTATTTCCCGAACTTTTGGGTAGCGGGCAATGCTGCGCCAACAGCAAATTTCAAAAACGCCCCATTAAGTGACTAGCTAACCCGTGTCAAAAATGCCCGCTTATGAAACAGTGAAAAGTGATAATATTTGTATCAAAAATGACCCTGTATGAGACGAAACGAAAGAATTTATTAGATTGATTAAAATATTGTTTTACCCGGCTGATTAAAGCCCGGTATATTTCAAGTCTTGCACGTTAAGAGGAACTAGAATATCTAAGCAACATACTTTAATTATGTTCTTGTAGCAGAAGATGTTCGCCTTCCGCTTCCGCCTCTTTATTTGGATGTTATATTTTCCCTTCTAAAACTAATTTATTTTTGTTTCTCGCAGCGCTTTCTTGTGATAATCTAACGTTTTTTTATAAAGTTTAATCTTCCCTAACTTTAATAATGCCAATCAATTTACAATTTCCATATAATGAAAAACGCTTCGCTTTGCGAATGAACCTTCATTTGCCGATTGTCGTATCAAAATTCTCAGACGACAGCGAAGATTGGAGCGAACCGACCGAAACCAATGATGTTTCAATATACGGCGCGATGTTTCATCTGAATCATCAGGTAAATGTAAATGAAAGCCTCTACCTAAGGTCGCATCTCCCCGAGGGCATACCCGTTGAGGTAAAAGCCAAAGTTGTTTGGATATCGCCGGAAACGCCTGGTTCGGCTGGATTGGGCGTAGCGATTACCGAATTGACGGATAATTGGCTTAAACTGTTCGTTGCTTGGATTGACGGCGACTTGCCAAAATTTCAGTAAGCTTTCATCAACTGAAAGCGCGGCTGCCTAAAGCAAAATTAGGGATTTCGGCGAATTATCGAAGGACGCGTCATTGATCTTTGGCGAGTAGCTTAACGGAACGGGCGCGTCGCGTGTCAATCAAGTTCTATCAAGAATCTGTCTTGGGAGTCTTTTATGGCTCCGCCAATGAGATTTTTTATTTCTTGGAAACTGTTAAGATTTAGAATGCCAAGAAACTTTTAGTTTGCCTGAAATAAATCTCGCATCAGGTCCACTTCCTTCTGTTTGGCAATTTACAAGTTCTATTTTAACCACAAATCGATAACCTCGAACTTTTATCTCCCGCTCGTTCGGAAAGTAATTGTCTGAGATATGCCAAGCATAAATTTGAGAAGGGGCTGAGCCGGTTGCCATTTTTTTGTGGTATACAAGGTTGGCTGAATTTATACTGTAAGGCTTACGAACTACCTCTAAACGCCAACCGAAATTCTTCTGTAAAGCGCTGGACTCCTTAACTACTCTTAAAAGTAAATTTTTATCAATACTACGACTAATAACTTTCTGATTAGAGATAACATCAATCAAAAGCGTATTTCTTTGTTTATTCTGGGCTTTAATGATTTGAACGCCGAATAATAACATTAGAATAAAAATGAAAAGAGAATATTTTCGCATAAAATGGCATTTCTTATCTAAAGATTTTTTCATCAGCAAAACTAAAGTTTCAACTAACCGACCGCATTTGAAAATTTATTTTAATTGTGGAGATCGTCTTGCAATCTTACCTTTGAAAAGTTTGATAGCCTTTTCTGTATGACAAATAAATCTGCTTTGGTTCTTTCACTCTTGTTAGGCGAACATTTAATTTATGCCAATTTTTTGAATTAACAGTTTCTTCCTTCGGGTAAAATGATACTTTGTATTGACGCCGCATTTCCTCTGCGATTCTGATACAGTTTCCCAGTAGTTCATCATTTCTCACGTCAATTGAAGAAGCACTTCCGCCGCTGATCTTGGACATTTCTTCTAATACTGCCCGTCCAAGTGACTCGTCGGCTCCAGCTAAAAATGTCCGTCTGCCTGTTTGTCTGGTAATGTCTTCATATGACCAACTAGCTGGTGTGGTCAGTATATTGTTGTTGCTTTTCGTGACGCCTATTCCGTAAACCTGAATGTTGAATCTACTGATTTGGGCTCGGACATCTTTATAGCTATGCCGGCTTTGATGATCTTGCCCGTCTGAGATAATCAGCAATGCCTTTTTCGGATTACGTGTTTTTTGAATTCTTTCTGACGCTTGATAGATTGCGTCATAAAGCGCTTTTGAGCCTTGCGTATCACTAACGGTTAATTGCTGAGAAATTTGTTCACTTGTAGGCACAAAATCCACAATACCGCTTCCGCGCTCGTTAAAGACCATCACAAAAAAATCATCTTCCGGTCGAAGTGTAGCAACAAATTTCTTTAATGATTTAAGAACCGCATCAGTGCGTTCTGTGTTGTTACTGTGAACGTCGTAAACGATACCAATCGAAAGTGGAGATTCTTCGCCTGAAAAGAAAGCAATTTCCTGTTTTACTTTATCGTCGAAAATCTCAAATTGCTCTTTGGTCAATCCGGTGACATGCCTATTTTTAGAATCAGTCACGGAAACATTGATACTGACGAGTTCAGTGCCGACCGAAATCGTTTCATCTTCCTTAACTTGAGCCGGACAAATCAGGCTTGAAGCTGCAAAAAACAATGTGAGAAGAAATATTACTGTGATTCGATTTTCTAAAACTGCTCGTTTTCCTGGTAGATGTTTAATTAAAGTATTTCTCATAAATTCCTCCCACAGTAATCCTTTACAAAGAATCAATGACTGCTATTTATAAACGCGTAAATTCAAAGCGAAATGTTTCAAAAGGCATGAAAGATCGCTTGATCTTCCTGATTTATGCGCCGAATTTAATCAGCAAGCAATACAATCGGATTGTTTGTTTTTTATCTTTATTAGCAATATATTGTCAGCATGTTTATTGGACACTTTGCCGTCGGATTAACTGCTAAAAGGTTAGCGCCAAAAGCTAATCTCGGATGGTTGATCGCTGCACCGCTTTTTCTGGATTTGATCTGGCCGATTTTTGTGCTCGCCGGAATAGAACGAGTTCAAATTGAACCGGGTAATACGGCTTTTACTCCGCTTGCTTTTGTTCATTATCCGATTTCTCACAGCTTTGTTACTGCGATCGGCTGGTCATTATTTTTGGCACTCGTTTATTTTGCAAATAGTCGTTATAAAATTGGTTCAATAGTTATTGGAATCGGAGTGCTTAGTCATTGGCTATTGGACTTGATAGTTCATCGACCGGACCTCCCGCTTTATCCCGGCAGTCAAAAAATGCTCGGGTTCGGGCTTTGGAATTCAATTCCTTGGACAATCATTGTAGAAAGCATTCTGTTTATAGCAGGTGTTGGTATTTATTCGAGAATGACCAGCCCCCAAAATAAGATTGGTCGGTTTGGTTTCTGGGGATTCGTCGGCTTTTTAATAGTTATTTACATCAGTAATATATTGGGTCCGCTGCCTCCCAGCGTGACATCTCTTGCGTGGGTCGCTCTGCTGGTTTGGATATTTCCCTTGTGGGCTGGATGGATCGACCAGCATCGAGAAAGCGCGTGAAAAGTAGCAGAGCGGTAATCCATTTTGGATGAAGTCAGCCGATTATCCGTCATTGTTCCCTAGGATTGTTGAGCTCATCGAATTGATCAAATAGAATTTTGGAAAGAACTTGAAATGAAAGATTGGTCTAAATTTTCGTTAGTTGGTTTTGGTTTGGTCGGCGCCGGGATAGGACTCGCAGTCTGGTCAGGCGGTTTTCTGTGGAACAGAGAGACGATACGCTTAGCTCAAAAATTAAAACAATCAGCTTCTGCGGGTAAAACCAAAACAGTTTCATTTAAGAATTTCGATAATTTACCAAAGCCAGTCGCTAGATATTTTCGATTTGCTTTGAAAGAAGGACAGCCAATAATTCGCACGGCGCAAATCAGTCATTCCGGTGAATTTAATTTGAACGATAAATGGATTCCTTTTGAATCAACCCAGCATTTTTCGGCGTATCCTCCGGCATTCGTTTGGGACGCAAAAATGCAGATGAATTCTTTGATGAGCGTTCGCGTTCGCGATGGTTATTCGGATGGAAAAGGCTTGATGCTGGCGAAGATCTTCGGGCTTTTCACAATCGCAGATGCCGATAGTAATGACGAACATCTCGCGTCGGGCGCTTTGATGAGATTTCTGGCGGAATCAGCCTGGCTGCCGACAGCGCTTCTTCCGAATGAAAACTTGCAGTGGTCGCCAATTAACGATAATCGGGCTTTAGCAACTTTAACTGATGCCGGAGTGACTGTTTCACTAGAATTCGAATTTAATCAAAAGGGAGAAATTATCCGCATTTTCTCGCCTGAGCGGTTTAGAGAATATAAAGGCGAATACAAACCATTTCCATGGTCTGGGCGTTTTTGGGATTATCAGGAAAGAAACGGAATGATGATTCCACTGCAAGGCGAAGTCGAATGGCAAATACCAGAAGGAAATGCCCCTTATTGGAGAGGACGAATTATAGAAGCAGAATACAGTTTTTAGCAGTAGTAGGAGATATTAATTTGGAGAGGAGAAATGGGAGTTCATCAAATTTTAGAGCCCTTGTTAGAAAGACTACACGTTGACGCAAACATCAAAACGATTTATGGCGAACCCATAGAAGTCGAAGGAAAAACAATCATTCCAGTCGCGAAAGTGATGTATGGATTGGGAGGCGGGTTCGGTAAGGCAAAAACCTCTAACAGAGAAGGATACAAAGAGGAAAAACCGGCAGGCGAAAGCGGGGGCGGAGGAATAAGGATTGTGCCGATAGGAGTTATTGAAGTCAGCCGGGATAAAACTCACTTTGTTTCTCTCAATAATAAAAAGGTATCGCTACTTATAGCCGTTTTGATAGCTTTTCTGGCAGGACTTATTTTAGGAAGATTTCTATTCGGTGGTTAAACTTAATAACTATTAAACGTCTTCACTATAATTCTAAACTTTTAATCAAAGACATCTCTAAAAATGTCTTCATTTCTTCAAACTATTATAAATTTGTATGTTCAAAACAATAGTTTTATTAGTTCTTATTCTCTTTTGTAGTTTCACTATTTCATATGCACAAAAGAAAAAGACGCAGATCTTTGTGCTTTCGGCACTTCATCAACTTCATGAGCGGACGAAGTTTTATTCGTTCGAGACTCTTTCGCAGATTATCGAAAAGCAAAAGCCTGACGTTCTGGCTGTTGAATTAACCGCCAGTGATTTACAAACCGGGAAAGAGCAGAAAACAAAACAGGAATATCAGCGCAGCGTTTTTCCGCTCCTTAATAAACACAAATACACAGTCGTGCCGCTTGAACCGGCAGAACCAAAGTTTTCCCAGATCGTCACCCTTGTCAGAGAATCTGAAAAGGAACTGCGCGAGAAATCACCGGAAAAAGGAGAAGCCTTTGGCGTCTATAACCGCCTCTTGTTCGATTACTTACTAAAAACGTGGTCTTCACCTCTTGACGTTAATTCCGCGCAAACTGACGCTCTTTTGGAGGTCAAGCATAATTACCAAAACGAGCTCTTCGGTGCCAAACAAGCTCAAGGATGGGAAAGTTGGAATCGTCATTTTCTGGAAGTTATTTTAGAGGCAGCACAAAAATATCCGGGTAAAAAGATATTAGTTATTGTCGGTCTCGAACACTCATATTGGCTCAGAAAAGAGCTCGGCAATAATAAAGATGTGATTTTATTAAAAGCAGAACAGATGTTGAATTAAGTTTAGTTTTTAACTGCTACTAAACATTAAAGAATTACTTTTATGGAGGATTTACATTGCTAAAGAATACAAACAGCTTCTCAATTTTGTTGTACTCAAAAACCTCGAACATCTCGAAAAGGCCTTATAAATATTGGTATTATTGAATAATTTAACCTTGGTGTGAAAAAAAGTCGTTTTTGAGTCGTTTTTCTATCTGACCATTAAGGGCGGTTTTGAAACAGATTCATAAAGCTATTACGCGTTCGCATCCAATATGATTCTTGGCTGTCTGATTATGGAACCGAATCATCGTCAATTGAAGATGTTTCTCGCTTAAATTTAACCCCTACGGTTCTGTAGTCTTCTCGTGAATACGATTACTGCCTTTGTTTGATTAAATTCAAAGTCGTCTCTAAAATTATATCCTTTTCTGTTAGGTAATCGTTAGGTCTCTCTGTTATTACGACATCTGGTATGATTCCTCTTGCGCCGTTGCAGCCGCCCGGCGGCATCCAGTATTTGACAGAGGACGATACGCGAAGTCTCGAAGTGGGCAAGCTAAACATGTGCACTTCTCCGGCGCGGCAACCGGGCTCGTTGGTTTCTTCGCCGATTATTGTTGCCAGTTTATTATCTTTGACAACAGCTAAAAACATTTGTCCGCTCGAAAAGGTTTTCCTGCCGCTTAAAACGTAAACTTGTCCTGAGAAGCGCAGCGGGTTGGCACCCGGCTTGACGATTCCCGGCTTGGAAACATAGACTTCGCCAGGTTTCAGTTTTTGGTAGTGGTCAGGTATCGGCGCATTCAAGTCTTTCAGCCTTTCGACATACTGCACGCTTTTTTTCCATTTCATCGAAAAATGTTTATGCGGCTTGGAGTTGAACATATCAAGGAGCGCATCTCCGAGCACAGAATTTCCGCCCCTATTTTCTCTTACGTCAATGATGAGCTTACGCGCGCCTGACGATTGGATTTGTGTAAAAACGTTTTTGAGTAAAATTTTGTATTTTTCCAAATCGTACTCGAAGTCCGAAGCCTTCAAATATGCGACATTATTGGGCAGAAACTTCAGCTCAAGCGGCGATTCTTCAGTCTTCTGCGAATTATCCTTTGCCTCCAATTCTTTTTCTCTCTTGAACATTTCAGTTAAGGTCAATCCCTTTACCTGCACCTTTGTGCCGTCGGAAAAAGTGAGAGCAAAGCTTTTGGGAAGCCCGAAAACTTCTGCCGCGTCAGTGTATAGGTTTTCGGCGACGTATTCGAGCCTTTCCTTTTCAACACCGTAACCATAATCGCTTAATATTCGGATGGCTTTCTTACTCTCGATGCCATTGATACTGGTAATTATTGCGCCTTTTTGGATTTCTTCATCGGCTACTGACCTTGTTACAACCAGCTTTCCATCAAGATAAACCGTCCGAACGGGAAAATATTTTGTTGTTGTCGAATTATTCGTCAGGAAAAAGCGCGGATGGACGATAAATGTGTGCTTATCCTGAATGGCGCTCACAAGCGGCGCGAAAAGCAGCCAGAACTCGCGTTGAGTCATTGCACCCTGCTTTGCGATGCGAGATTTGATGTTATCTGTTCGCGCTAGCCAATCCTTTCGAGAGATGTAAACGTAAGGATTAATATGAGTTTCCTCAATGGTTTTGATGTAGAAATCGACATCTTCAATCAATTGCTCGGAAATAAATTTCTGATTAATGTCAACTGAATTTTGTGCTGCTGAGTTGCCCGCACACAAAGACGTTAATACGACAAAAACACAAAATTGAAAAGCAAGATGTAATTTCCGGATAGACATATGAATCTGAACAGAGCTAATAAACTTTGAAAGTGTTAACAAAAATTCCTATTCTTCTAATCATTAAGGTCATTTTCTTAAGTTAAAACTATAATTAGGTAGAAAACAGCGAGCTTGAATTGTATAATTACCGTCCTTGGCAGAATTATATAAGTGTCAGTTAAATAAATTCAACAAAAATGAGAAACAATTATCTCTCAACTGTTTCTCATATCGCTTAATAAAAGCCGAATTATAATCTAACACAAAACTCTTTTGTTTTTGTGTCAAAGAGGGTCGTTTATGATACGCTTTTTAGATCACAGCAGTCCGAATTTGCATACTAGGTTTATTTTCATAACCGTCCGAAAACTACCCTTTTTCAGACACTGAAACTCCTCTCTGAACATCACTTAAACTATCTTTAAAAATTTATCATCGGATTCCACGCTGATTTTACTTTAACTTTAAAACAAGAAAGGAGCTGCGTTTCAAGCAACTCCTTATCTTCTTGAATTAATTGAAGCAGACTATTTGACCAAGATGTCAGTCGGCAGCCCAAAATTAAGGCTTCTGACCGATCCGTCGCCGGAGTTTTTGATCTGCCAGATGCCATCGCGGTAAACAGCGGCATCGGCTCGACCGTCGCCATTGTAATCGCCAACAACTGATTTGTCTTTGCTCATACCAAATTGAACAGCTTCAAAATCAGTTGTGCTGTTTAAGACAAACCAGTCTCCGCTTCGAAAATGCGCAATGTCGGCAAATCCGTCACCATCGAAATCTGCCGCAACCGGCACATCCGTTTCCAAACCGAATTTACGCGCGGAAAAAGCGTTGGTTGAATTATATAAGGTAAACCATGTTCCGTCTGACGGTCGGTAAACCGAGAAATCCGTTTTGCCGTCGCCGTCAAAATCTTCGGCAACCGGCGTGTCCGTTTCCAGTCCGAAGTTTCGGGCTTCAAAAGAGCTGTCAGAGCTTTGGCGGACAAACCACGTCCCTTTCCGGTAAACCGCGATATCGGCTTTGCCGTCGCCGTCGAAATCCGATGGAAACAGTCGGTCCCCGGCTAAACCGAAATTCTCGACGCGCAATGTTTCCGTCGCTGATTGCCACACATACCAGTTTCCTTCGGACGGACGGAAGACCGCGTAATCGGTTTTGCCGTCGCCGTCAAAATCGGCGGAAACCGGAACGTCCGTGCTGAGACCGAAACGGAAAACGCTCATTTGCGCGTCGCTCGATCTTAAAACATACCAGTTCCCTTCAGACGGGCGAAAAACCGTGACATCGCTTTTGCCGTCGCCGTCGAAATCGTTTTTGACACGATATTTTTTAACCGAAGAAGCGAAATCCACTCCGACTGCGTTTTCGACCAGATTGACGACACTCGTTGATGGACTGAACGAATATTTGCTGCTCAGCGGCTGGACAACGTAATTTTTGCCGACTTCTTTGCCGCTGAATTGATAACTGCCGTCCGCATCGGTGCGAACGACTTCTCTTTCATTCGAATCGCCGTCAATCAGCACAACGAGCGTATTTTTAATCGGATTTCCGCCAAAAAACAGCTTGCCGGAAATATTGCCGCGCGCAGCGGTCGGCGCGACGCTAAACGGAACGCTTGCCATCGCCGGAGCCGAGCTTTCGACGCCAGCATTATCAATCGCTACATACGGAATATCAACCGTGACGGCTCCGTCAAAAGGATCAATTAAAATCTGCTGCGTCGGATTGCCGCTGGCATTGGTCGGTATTGTTACGCCTGCTTCGGGAAAAGTTCCTGACGTGTATTCCGTTCCGTTGATCGTTATCGTCGTCGCATTGCTCGGAAACGACGTGACGCGAATACCTGTTACCGTTCCTGAAGCCGGATCGGTCGCGCTGAATGTTGCCGGAGGAACGACAATGCTGGATGTTCCACCTAAGTTCGACTGGCTCGAAGCCGTGTTGTTGGAGACGACCGGACGCTGTTCGATGGCGAAATTCGCGTTCGACATGGTCGTCGAACCCACTGTTACGGGCAGTAATCCGTCAATCGATCCGTCAGAACCGGAACCCGAACCGAGATTTTCGCCGGTGCTGACCCAACCCGCAGGCAATTCCGTTAATGGTTTCGGAATTGATTCGACACCGCGATTTTTGCTTATTTGTATCTTGTATATTCCGGTGAATGCGTTAGGAAAAGTGTATGTGCCGTCCGCCGCAACCGTCGCTGCCGACACGACGTTGTCATTAGCGTCGAGCAGATTGGCGTACAGCGGCGTGCCGTCTGGCGTGCCCGTTCCGGTCCCGTTGACGGTCGAATCGGTCAAGCCGTTCGCGTCGTTAAAAACCGTGCCGCTTAATCCGACCGAAGCGAACGCTCTGCCGAAATTGGTGATCTGGCAGCTCAGGTTCAATGAACCGTATCTCACTTCGGAAGCGCCGCCGACTGTGCAAGAACCGCTGGTGGCGAATGAGTATGTCCATGTAAATTCGCTGACATTGACATAAAGCGCAGCGTTGGCATAAGCGGCTCCGGTACCGATGCCGGTTTGCACCGCTGCCGGACCGGTAATCGTATTTCCCGAAGTAGTTTGCTGGGTCGAAAGCGTCGTCAAAACTTGATTGAGCGCACTCGAATAAGTAACCGATTCTTTCAGTCCGCCGCACGCCGTCGAGCCGTCGTTATCGAGAGTGGTCGCCGCGACTGTCAGAGTTTTCGGCGTTGGGGTTCCAGCGATAACAAATTGAATTTTGTAGGTAATGCTACCGGTCCAGGGCGTATTACTGATAAAATTTCCGCCCTGACTGATACTCGGCTGCAAGTTCTGATCAAATCCGGCAGTTCCGCCCGGCAAATCCGCGTCGCTGAACGCGTTCGGCGTGTTGTCTTGATTATTGGCGTAACTGACGACCGTCACCAGAGCATCTACCAAAGTTCCGTCCGGCGCTGTCCCGGCATTGGCATATTTATAAACCACGCCCGGCGTATTAGTCGTACCGGAAACTACCGTTCTCGCTGCGTTGTTGAAAACAATTGAGGTAACCGAAGCCCCATTGCACGGAATTGCCGATGGCGCTAACGCCAATGCGGATTCGCTACAATCAGCAGCCGAATTGGTAAACGATGATGAATTTCTAAAACCTGAATACTTAGAGTTATCCGGTTTAACTAGCTGGTTGTTTTTGGTTAAAGAATTTGTCGAAAGCTGCGCCGACGCACTGACGGCATGCAAAAAGATAGCGGCAAAAATCAATAAGAATCTGATCTTCATTAAATCTCCTGAGTTAGATTGTTGTTTTCAGCAGCGAATCGGCTGAATGGATTAAAAAAGCGGGGGAATTTAAAGATTGTTTATTGCAGATTTGTGTAAGGAAGTCTTAAAGCATTAAATTCGACAGTAAACAAACATCATTAACAAAGTAAAACAATTATTAAAAGATTGCAAACTTATTATTGATTATCTAAAAAGAGAGGATTTTACTGCCGGAGGTATTAATAAAATTAACAGTTTGGGACATCTTTCGGATGCCCTCTTCTTGTTTGAGTGCAATTCTGATTGAGTTTGTGTTTTTGAGCAAGAAAATAGGTGTCCAAAAAGAACTCTTTTCAGACAAACATGTACTTATTCTTCCATATTGTTGCAATTATGAAACATCGTCTTGCACTAGAAACTCCCTTGTGATTTAATCTTCGTGTTTTTAATTTAGACTATAAATTGAAAGGAAAATAACATTTGATGAGTTTAGACGAACTTAAATCACATTTAATTGGAGTTTGGGCGGGCGAAAACATTTTGCGACTGAGTTGGATGCCCCCTCCGGAATATCATTCCTTAAGTGAGCTCAACGTAACACCAATTGTTAGAGAAAAGTTTCTTGCTTTTGAATACAATTGGAGCCACGAGAATGCTCCGCACGAAGGCTTGCTGCTCGTCGGTTATGATGCTGCGAAGCAGGTCGTCAATGCAACATGGGTTGATTCATGGCATTCGAGCACCAAACCATTGGCTTTGTCAGGAACTGCTGACAGACACGGAACGATTGATTTACGAGGTTCCTACGAAGTTCCTAATCACCCTGATTGGGGTTGGCATATAGTCATCACCATACCCGAAAAGGATACTTTGCAAATCGTAATGTATAACGTCTCACCTGAAGGTGAGAAAGACTTAGCCGTCCAAGTCGATTACAAAAGAATACAAAAGGAGATTACTCGCAATGAACGAATCCAAATCTGTTCCTGAAGGATATTTTACTGTTACGCCCTACTTAATTATTAAAGATGCCGTCAGCGCGTTAGATTTCTACAAACGAGCGTTTAATGCAACCAAGTTAATGTGCATCAAAGACTCTGATGGAAAAATCAGGCATGCAGAAATTCAAATTGGGGATTCACCGGTGATGATTGTCGAAGAATTTCCCGATTACCCGGAAATGCCCAGCCCGCAGTCACTTGGTGGATCACCTGCGCACATTCATCTTTTCGTTGCGGATGTAGACACAATATTTGACTGTGCAGTCATAAATGGAGCAACGATCATAATGCCGATAGCCGAACAATCCGAAGACAGACGCGGCGGCATTAAAGACCCGTTTGGTCATGTTTGGTGGATTTCCACCCGAGTTGAAGATATATCAAGAGAAGAATTACAAAAACGTTCTGTTGCAAATGGCTTATAATTTAACTCAGTGCTCATTAAAAAGAGATGTCCAAAAACTATAGTTTTCAGTCAAAGCATTAAATATTCTATAACCACAATGGTCTCAATAGATTGCAGGTTTTTTGAGGTTTTTGGGCACTTTAATGTTTGAATATCTTACTAACAAACGTTACTCATAAAAAATCGTTAAGAAAATCGATTTTATAAAACGTTAAATATCTGGCGTGTGATGGTAGATTTTGATAATTAGCCTTATGTAGTTTCTTCATCGTAAAATAATCATTTTTCTGACTTTAGTAATTTCTCTGTCCTTAATAATAGATTGACCAGTAAGATTATAACCGCTCTGGTGATTTAGCTCGGATTTGAGGGGTTTGAGAGAGGTTCCATTTCTAAGTTGTCTTTTTACTGAAACCCACAAATAATGAATATTTAACCGTGGAACCGTTGTAGCAGACGATTTCTGTTCATTCACGGTTTCGAATTTGCCAGCCTAAGCCCGACATATTTCAAGATTATGGCAATCGCCTTATCCTCCACTTGCTCACCCTGCAAGTGTCCGGTGGTAGAGCGAGGATGGAGTCGCCACACAGAGGTCCATATCACAAACTTACGACAAACGGTTTATACTTCCGCCGCACACGAATACCGTGAACATCGGCTCGTTCCACGCCTGCTGTGTCGATGTTGCTAATCCGAACCACATCTTTGAGCACCCCGCCACTGCCTCCTTGGGTTACATGAATGACGCCAAGTCCTGGGGTGCTGCCAGTTGCGGCGTGTGGACTCCCACTAAGGGGATTGGGTCCCCTGAGAGACACAAAGATTCGATGTCCATCGGGAGAAATATCCGCGAGATCTGGTGTGGGGACGTCACTTAACGGGTGGGCTAGAGCAATCGTATTCACATGTCGGACACGCCGTTGCTGTAACCGAAGGGTATCAAAAACTTCCGCAACCCTCAATGCCCGATCGAACACCCAGATATAACGGTTATGCTTGGTGGTTGCTACCAGTCCGTGGGCGTCTCGTTCGCGCGCTGGGGGCACGGTGTCATCGGAGTACACGACAACCGGGGCTGGAGTATTTGGTGGGTTCGAAGCATCATATCCTGTCAGCGGAAAGCTGTAAACATCGAATTCCGAAGGATTCGTGTGCGCATCACCCGCTCCGGAGTTAATGTACATACGGTAATTTGCTTCAATGCCAGCGAAGCCGCTGGCGTGGACCGTCGTCCTATCGTAGTCTGCCAGAATTTCCATCGTGGTCGGATTGACCACGAATAAACCCCCGCCTCGCAGCGTGACGAATGCCAGTCTACTATTCGCGTCCGGAACTATGACGATGGGGGCGTTGTCGGGACGTCCCGCAAACTCCCTGAGGACGCCATTCGGCGTCACCCCATTGGCGAGGTCCAGCGAGGCGTCAAGCACGAACGTATTAGTGGCGTAATCCGTAGTGATACGGTCCACGCGTTTTCCATTCTGGTTTGCCACGAGAATGTATGCATCGTTAGGCGTGGGCGTGGCGGCGTGCGCCTGGCGCTGTCCTCCGACACCGGCTGAGGTTCTGACGCATGCGACTGGCGTTCGCGTCGCCGCTTCAAAGATGACGACGTGTCCGCTCGCTACGAATGATAAAATAGCGTGGCTATGGGCGGCATTAAAAAACAACATGTGCGGTCGGACCGGGTTGGTGCCGGTCTCAGTCAAACAGCGGGCAGCTGTGGCACCGCCCAAATCGAGCACATCCGTTGGCGTGGCTGAGGAGACGTCATCACCGCTGAGATCGGCCCCTTCGTAGATGTGAATCGCTCCACCGTACGTTTTGCCAAATGAATCTGACTGATCGACCAACCACACCTCGAAATCACGGGTAGAGCTAGGCGTTGCTATAGTCAGGCTTGGCGTTGCTACAGTGAGACCAAGCAATGCAAGGGCAAGAGAGAACATCCAGGTGCGTTTTAGGACAGAGCAAATTATAACCATAATTTTTATTCCTTCTTTTGTGATTTACCGGCATTGCCCGGTTGAGTAAAAAAGCTTAATACTCAGGGTATCAGGATCTTCCAATTTCAGGTTTTGAATAAAACGTCCAACAATCAAGTTAATTGTGAATTTCTATTTATTTTTAATAAACGTTTTTCCTATCTTGTTTGAAATCGGTTTCAACGTTCGCAAGTAAGCATAGATTGCGGCTAAATCTTCATTTGTCATCTGCGCATATTTCGACCAGGGCATAATTGTATTAAATTCCCCTGACTTTACCGCGTCATTTACGTTATTAACGCTTTTATCAAAAGCCTTAAATCGCTGGACGAACGTTTCTTCATCCCAATTTCCGATACCGGTTTGTTTATCCGGAGTGATGTTGGATGAAATCACATGGCTTCCGTCCGGAAAGGGGAAAAATCTACCGCCTGCGTACTCCATTTCTTTGACGATCTGCCCTCTCGTCACCGGCGTGTGGCATTCAACGCACGAAGCAGCGTTTGTTAAATATTCGCCGTATTTTACTTTGTCTATTTGCGAGGGCTTTTGCGTGAATTCGGGTTTTGCCGGAATCGTGTGAATAATGACATTCATCGGAAAATCCGATTCGGATTTTGGCGGTTCGTTTTCGATGCCCGGCAAACTACGTATATAGGCAATGATTGAGTAAATATCCTCTCGATCCATTTTACCGAAACTCAGATACGGCATGACGGGAAACAACGGGCGTCCGTCTTTACTTACTCCCGAAGTGATAGCGCGAAACAATTCACCGTCTGACCACTCTCTTAAATGATGTGGCGTCAGATTCGGGGCATAATATTTACCGGGAAAACCAATTTTCTGATCGAAAGCCTCGCCGCCTTTGCCTTCGGTTCCGGGAATAATCGGACCGGAGAATCTTGACCAATCACGTGTTGAATGACAATCGATGCATTGCGCAACATTATGTGCAAGATAACGTCCGCGCTCGATTCTCTCCGGCGTATATTCTATTTTCACTTGTTCAACAGGAATATTCGGCTTGAATTTTGTGATATAAGCCAATAAAACCACGGCTCCGAAAATTAACCCGAATAAAACAATAGCCAGTATTTTTAATAGCTTTTTCATTATTTATTGCTGACAGGCTTTAGATTTTCTGAAAAGCCGCAAGTTTATTTGCCCGCGGCTTTTTAATTTTAATTGCTGACCGGTTAACAGTTATCAATGTTCGCTGACAAAATCAGCATCTGTGACGGATTCATTGGTCGTTCTGACGATAGATGATTGATTGAATTTGAACTGCCGGGCTTTGACTGAAACAGTCACTGTTTCTCCTGCCGTCACATTATCGAAACGGTAATAACCAAAGCTGGTTGTTTGTGCCTGTCTTTGATTGCCCGCCGAATCAGTCATTGTAATCGTTACATTTCTAATGCCTCTGCCTGTGTTGGTTGTTACTTTTCCCGAGACAGAAACCGAAGCAGCGGTCGGACCCATCACGCTCAACTGCCCGTTTGCAATCGCAGCAGACGGCATTTTGTTATTGAATTGAAACGTGTTGGTGTTATTGACCGGATTGATGAAAGAGACACTCGTTGTTTGATTCGCCTGACCGATAACCGTAAACATCAAGTTATACAACACGCCCGAACCGGTTCTAACGGCTTGCGCGCAAGCACCGGAAACAACGACTCTGCCTGATTGCGGAGAATTAGCCAGAACAGAACAATCGGCGCTTAATGTTCCCGCATTGCTTCCGGCTTGAGAAACATGCTGCAGCACGGACGGGTCATAAAAGACACTAAAATCAAACGATTCAATTGCTGAATCTGCCGGGATCGCTCCAATAGTAACAGGGGTAGAAGCGCTCGTCCCGGTTGATGCTTTTGCAATTGTTGGTAATGACACAGAGCCTGCTTCCACTGTTTCCGATTGAGAATCAATTGATTGCAAATCATCCGATTGCTTCAGTCGCTCGTCAATCTGTGCAGCGACTTCATGCTCGAATCGGTCTGCTGTTTCAAATAGATTCTCTTGTTTAGGAAGCGTTTCTTCTTCAGTTTCTAAATCATCGGCAAACGAAGCAGCCGATGCCCAGTTGCCCGATACTTCTCCGACTAAAACTGCCTGATAATCTTGTCCGGTCGCATTGCCGGCGAGCGCATTATACTGACGGTTTGCGGGCACAAACTTCCATTGTCCGATGATGTTCGGTGCTGCAATGCCGACCGATCGCTGCTGAATGCGCGTCGCGTCTAATGAGTTGACGACTCCGTTGCCGTCGGTATCTGCAGCAATCAATTGATTCGGAGTTAATGTTGTCAATCCAACTAAATACTGCTGAATGCGAGTGGCGTCGAGTGAATTGATGCCTTTGACTTCTCCGGTTTTCGATGGACTAACTGTGTAATTGCCGCCGAGCAGATTGGAAAATTGATAGGCTCCCGAAGCGCTGCTGATTGCCGAGGAATTAGCCGATCCGGTCAAGTTCAAATTTACTCCCGAAACGGCGGCTGGCGATTGACCTGAATCCGCTGTGCCGTATCTGACCGTGCCTGAAATCGCATATCTCGCTGCCGCATTGATCGTCGTCGGATCGGTTGCCGTATTGTTCGAAGTGTTGGTTTCTCCGCCGCCGGAAACAGTTGCCGTATTAGTAACAGTTGCAGGAGCATTAGCAGTGACATTCACCGTTAATGTAATCACCGGATAATTACCCGAGGCGGCTAAAGCATTCGATCTGGTACAGGTCAGTGTTGCCAAAGTACAAGTCCAGCCGGTTCCGGAGATGGCAGTTGCTATTAATCCTGCGGGAAGTGTATCGGTTACCGAAACGGTTCCGCTGGTCGCACTGCGTCCACTGTTGGTAACGGTTATCGAATAAGTCTTACCTGTATCGCGCTGCGTAAAGTTTCCGGCGTGAGATTTAACAATTGTTAAATCAGCCGGCGGGAGCGTTCCGGTCTGCACTTCAAAAGCGCCGATGTCCACGATTGCCGCGCCGTCAAGGTTTCCGTCACGAAGGCGCGCGAAGCCCGATCCTCGCTGGTCGGTTGTCAAAGCAGCGTTGTTTGACCGGTCAACCGCCAGCGCGTTGCTGCCCGCGTCAATCGCCGCGCTGCCAACAATCAGCCGATGAGTTTGGGTCGATCCGCCGTTATTGCCGAGCGCTTCGATCATCGGATTTGAGCCGTTTGGTAAATCGGTTCCAACATAACCGGTGCTTGAGCCGCGCGCGCGAACCAGATTAAAGCCCTGCGAGACGATTGCGCCGTTTACGTCCGGGTCGGTCGTCGCCGTGTTATCGGCAACAATCGTATTGCCGATATCCGTCTTACTCACGTATGCAATCACACGTTCCGTGGTTATCCCGCCGCCGGGACCGGCTGAAGCGCTGTTGTTGGCAACGGTGACATTGCGTAAAGTGGTTACGGTGCCGTCAACTGTGGAAATACCGCCGCCGCCGCAAAGGCAGTCCGAGGAATTGCCCGAAACGGTTGAGTTTGAGATGTTAACTGTTCCTTGCGAGACAACAGCCAGTCCGCCGCCGCCGCGTCGAGACGATGTAGTAGCACTGCTCCTCGCCGAATTGCCGCTGATGGTCGTGCCGATAATATTGCTCAATCCTTTGACAGCAAAAAAACCGCCGCCAGAGCCTTGCGTTGTGTTACCGGATACGGTGCTGTTGGTTAGTGTCACTCTGCCGAAGTTATTATATATTCCGCCGCCATCGCCGCCTGCACCATCGGCGTGATTGTTAGTAATACTCGAATTGGTGACGTTAACTACCGCCGACGTACTTGCAATTCCCCCGCCGTCCTGATTGGTGGCGGTATTGCCTCTAACGGAGCCGCCGGTGATGTTTATCGTTCCGCCGGTAGCATAAATACCGCCGCCGGAGCCGGCTGCTACGTTACCGGAAACGGTTACATTCGTTAAGCTGATGGTGATCGGTATACCAGTATTACCGTCTTCACCGTAAATGGCACCGCCCTGATTTGCCGTATTACCGCGAATCGAACCCCCGTTTATTGTTAATCTTCTGGCTGGACTGGTGTAAATGCCGCCGCCCAAACCACTAACGGTGTTGCCTTCGATAACCATATTGTTGAGCGTTAAATTTCCATTATTGAAGATTCCTGCGCCTCCAAAATTATTAGTAACCCCATTGCCGCCGGTAATGCGAAAGCCGGTCATCACGACCGTCGATGAAGAAATATTAAAGACGCGAGTTCTATTATTGCCGCTGATTGATAAGCCCGGCGCTGATTGCGCGTTAATTATAAGGGAATCCTTGATGCTGAGTTCCGTTACCAACGTGATTGTTCTGTTTGCCAATGCACTGGTAAAAATTATGGTGTCCTCGCCCGGGGTGCCAACCACGCAATCGGTAAAGAATCGAAAATTTTCATTGGCGTGGGTTAATGCTTTGCGCAATGTGCATTGCCCATCGCCGTTAGTAAACGTATCTGCCGCGCTGTTTACTGTAATCGTTGCCGCGCTTACTTGGGTGATAAATGTTTGGCTCGGAAAAGTGAATAGAAAAGCCAACAGGCAAATGGTCAATATAGTAACTTTCATAAGATTTATCCTTCTATTTTTGGGTTGCTGAAACTCAAAAAAAACCTCAGTCCTTGTAAAGTCTGAATTCATAAAATACAGTTTTCCCTTCGACTCACTTTAAAGCCGCCTGATTCGCCGAAAACCGTTTGCTCGTCAGCAACAAAATTAATGTTGTTTGTGTCTTCCATGATTGAATGAACCAGCGGATTCCGTTCGAAAGAGAAGCGTTTTCCTTGCGCCGTAAAGATGTAAGTTTCGCCCGCCCGCACATCATCGAAACGGTAATAACCGAAACTGGTTGATCTCGCCGTTCTGGTGTTGCCGTGCGAATCGGTCATCGTGATAGTTATATTTTTGATGCCTCTGCCTTGCGCCGTGACGATTCTGCCTGATACTGAAACTGTTGCTGCTGTTGTAACAACTATTCCGTTAGTGCTGCATCTAACTCCCTCCAGATTTGCGATGAAAGTGTCGTAACTGCTGTCTGCTGGAGGCGCGGCAGCGATATTATTATTAGTAGTAACAGTGCCGGCAAAGAGAACTACTTTACTATTAATAGATGGGATGGTGTAGTCAGTATTGCCAATCAAGGAAAGGTCATTGAGCGTAATATCGCCACTAACGAAGCCCGACTCTGTAGAAAGAATGGAGTGCGAAGCTTCGCCATCGATGGAATAGCCAATCGTTCCGGTAACAGTCGAACCTGAAGGTACAGGATTTCCCGCTTCATCAAAGGTAAAAACAGGAATAAAGCCTTGTTTGGAAACGCAGTTAAAATTCGTTATTGTGTAAGTAATGGAGTGTGTAAGCGTGGTTGAGAGCGGAGCGCCGCTGCCGCCACTGAACGTCAGATTGGCTTGCCCGTGCGCAACCGGAATATAAATTGCCAACACAATAACCGCCGTGATAATAAATTGTAATTTCAGTTTCATTGGTTTCTCCTGATGTAATGTTTTTTATTGCAGACAAACTGTTAACAGTTATCAATGTTCGCTGGTAAAGTCAGCATCTGTTACGGATTCATTTGTTGTTCGGACGATCGATGATTGAACAAATCTGAATCGTCTCGCTTTTGCTGTGATAGTGACTGTTTCTCCCGCCGCAACCGTTTCAAATTTGTAATAACCAAAGGCAGTTGTTTGTGCAGTTTGCTCTCTGCCATTTGAATCAGTCATCGTGATTAAAACATTTCTGATGCCTCTGCCCTGATCAGTTGTCACTTTGCCTGAAACCATCACAGATGCGGCAGTTGGTCCTAAAACACTAAACGAGCCACTGGTTATATTAGCCGCCGGATTTCCGCTGTTGAATTGAAATGTTTGTGTTCCAGTCGAAGGATTATTAAACAATAAACCTGTTCTCTGTCCCGATGTGCCGATGACATTAAACTGCAAATTGTATAAGACCCCGCCCGATGCTGTTGTAATAGCAGTTGCACAAGCGCCGGAAACAACTATTCTGCCTGTTTGCGGTGAATTAGACAGCACAGAACAATTAGCGCTTAATGTTCCAGTATTGCTTCCAAATGGTGATACTGCCTGCAAAACAGCTGGATCATAAAAGACAGTAAAATCAAATGATTCGAGCGGGCTACCCGCAGGAGCCGCTCCGATTGTTACCGGAATAATAATCGAACTGCCTGTTGAATCCGATGCATTTGCAGGTAATGACACATTGACTGCTATTCCTCCGGCAATTGCTGATTCCGACTTGGATTCATTCGATTGTGAATTAGCAGACTGCTTCGTTATCTCGACAATTTGCTGAGAGAACCGTTCATCGAATTTTCCTGCCGTGTCGCTTTGAACATCTTGTTTAAGAAACATCACTTCATCCATTTGAGAATCATTGACAAACGAAGCAGCCGATGCCCAGTTGCCCGACACTTCTCCGACTAAAACTGCCTGATAATCTTGTCCGCTTTGATTGTTGCTGAGCGCATTATACTGACGGCTCACAGGCACGAACTTCCATTGTCCGATGATGTTCGGTGCTGCAATGCCGACCGATCGCTGCTGAATGCGCGTCGCGTCTAATGAGTTGACGACTCCGTTGCCGTCGGTATCTGCAGCAATCAATTGATTCGGAGTTAATGTTGTCAATCCAACTAAATACTGCTGAATGCGAGTGGCGTCGAGTGAATTGATGCCTTTGACTTCTCCGCTCTTTGTCGGTGTGACGGTGTAATTGCCGCCGAGCAGATTGGAAAATTGATAGCTGCCCGAAACACTGCTGATTGCCGACGAATTAGCCGAACCGGTCAAGTTCAGATTCACTCCGGAAACGGCGGCAGGCGTTTGACCTGCTTCCGTGATGCCGTATCTGACTGTCCCAGAGATCGTATATCTCGCTGTTGAGTTAATCGTTGTCGGGTCAGCCGCCTGATTATTTCCGGTATTTGTTTCTCCACCGCCAGAAACTTGGGCGAAGTTGGTGACTGAAGCCGGAGCGTTGCTTGCGACATTAACGGTTAACGTAATCGCCGGAAAGCTAACCCCTGCTGCAAGCGCGTCGCTGCGCGTGCAGGTTAAATTACTGAAGTTGCAGTTCCAGCCCATGCCGCTGATAGCTGTCGCCGTTAGTCCGGCGGGCAATGAATCGGTGACGGAAATCGATCCGCTCGTTGCCGCGCTACCGCTGTTAGTAACTGTAATCGAATAAGTTTTTCCAGTGTCGCCCTGCGTGAAACTGCCGGTGTGAGATTTGACAACCGTTAAATCAGGCGCCGGAGATACTCCGTTACTGCTGCATCGAGTGCCAAAATTATTAGTGATAAAGGTCGAGAAACTACCATTTGCAGGCAGAGTGCCAGTGTAGGCATTACTGGTGGTAATTGTGCCTGGGGACAGAACAATCGTACTACCGTTGGATAAACTTTGGGTACTGCCAAATACGTAAATGTCTCTCTCTGTACGATCATTGCCAGGTCTGCCCGAATTTGCCATAGTGATTGCTTGCGGAGCTCCATTACCGATGGAAAATCTGATCGTACTCGTAGCCGCAATAGGCTGAAAATTATTCCCGAAGGGGTTACCTGCTTCATCAAAAACAAAACCAGGACCAACGGTAGCGGGGAGACCAGTAGTGGTGCATGCTGTATTGTTTATTGTGTAAGTGACGGAATTCAGCAGCGTGATTGTAAGCGGAGCGCCATTGCCGCCGCTGAATGTTAGATTCGACTGTGCCTGCACAGCCGGAATGTAAATAACCAACCCAATAATAAATGCGATAATAAATTGTAATTTCTGTTTCATTTTGTTTCTCCGTTTGTATTTAGTTTTTGGGATTGAAAATAAACCGTTGCTTACAACAGCCGCAGTATGTTTATCATCCATGGAAATTATTCTTCTACTTAGCTAAACGACGTAAAGAGAAAAAAAAGGACATCGCTGCGATATTTTTTTTCAAAAATGCGAAACGAGCGCGAGTCAGAGCTATCTTTCACCTCGACTATCGGGTGGACTTCTGCAAAAATATTTACAGATTTAGAAGAATAATTTGTTAGATTCAGACTTTTGTTTTATACCGGACGGTAAGTTTTACACGTAAATTAAATGCCAAATGCCGCCTCACATCCGATTACGCTTTTGCTGGTTGATTGGAGCAAGGGTGATGAGGTCGCTCTTGAGAGGTTGATGCCGCTGGTTTATGAAGAATTGCGCCGGATGGCGCGAAGGTATATGCAGCGGCAGCCTTCGGGACATACTTTTCAAACTACCGAATTAATTCACGAGGCTTATCTGAAAATTTCCAAAGGCGAAGAGCAAAACTGGGAGAATCGAGCGCATTTTTTCGGCGTCGCTTCGCAGGCGATGCGACATGTTCTCGTTGACTATGCTCGGAGCAAGCAGAGGCAAAAACGCGGCGGCTGGCAGGAAAGAGTGACTTTTGCCGAAGCCGCGCTAATTTCCAATGACAGTTCGGAAAAGATTGTCGCGCTCGACGATGCCTTGAAGCAGTTGGCGGTTTTGGACGCCAGAAAAAGCCGGGTCGTCGAAATGAAATTCTTTGGCGGTTTGACAACAGAAGAAATCGCCGAAGTTATGAAAATAACGACCAAAACCGTCACGCGCGATTGGCAGTTTGCGCGAATGTGGCTTTCGCGTGAAATGGCGGGCGGCGAGTAAAAAAGAAATTTACAAAACTTTGAAACAACCCTTTTCTCCCCAATCACTTTTGGCAATTAGAAGCAAGATGTGCCGTAGTCCCCGCGAAACGAGGACAGTTTTTTAATATCCAACTATTGTGAGTGTTTCTGCATTTCAATTTAAGTGAATACGAACAGACTAAAACAGGTTGAAGAAATCCTCCACGCGGCGCTCGAAATTCCGTCGGGCGAACGTGAATCTTTTTTCAATGAATTTTGCGGCGAAGATGTCGAACTGCGCCGTGAAGTTGAATCTCTGCTCGCTTTTGAGGAAAATTCCGACGACTTTTTAGACATATCGCCTGAATCGCTCGCCGCCGAAATGTTTACTGAACGCGAACCACAGGTGAGTTTGATTAACCGGGAAATCGGGCATTACAAAATCAAAGAACTTTTGGGAAAAGGCGGAATGGGCGAAGTGTTCCTGGCGCACGATACAAAACTCGAACGTTTGGTAGCCTTAAAAGTATTGCCCGTTGAAGTTGCTAATGATTCGGAACGAATTAAAAGGTTTGTTCGCGAAGCAAAGGCGGTGTCAGCCTTAAATCATCCGAATATAATTACTATTTACGAAATCGGCAAAACGAATGACACGCATTTTATTGCCACCGAATATATTGAAGGCGAAACTCTGCACAGCCGTTTGAGCGGCGAGCGAATGAATATCAAATCCGTTCTTGACATAGCGATTCAAACTGCCGGCGCGCTTGATGCGGCTCATCGCGCGGGCATCGTTCACCGTGATATCAAACCGGAAAACATAATGATTCGCCCCGACGGGTTCGTCAAGATTCTCGATTTTGGAATTGCTAAATTAATTGAGAGACATTCTGAATCTGCAGAAACCAAAGCAGCCACGGCGACAAAAGGTTTAACGCGCGATGGAATAGTAATCGGTACGGCAAGCTATATGTCACCCGAACAAGCTCGGAGCAAACAGATTGATGCTCGAACGGATATTTTCAGTTTCGGCGTCGTGCTTTACGAAATGCTGACCGGAAAGCAGCCGTTTAAAGACGAAAGCGCGATAGACACGATCAGCTCAATCATCAGCAAAGACCCGCTGCCTTTGAGTCAGATTGCCCCCGACTCGCCGTCGGAACTAAATCATATTGTCGAAAAGAGTTTGCGAAAAGACCGCGAAGAGCGTTATCAAACGGCGAAAGATTTACTAATTGATTTGAAAGATGTTCGGCTGAACTTGGAATTTCAAAACAAACTGGAGCGAACAGGTTTGCCGAGTCGGGAAGAATCGAAAGCCCAATTTTTGAGCCGGACAACAAGCGACACTTCACACACAACATCGAGCGCCGAATATATTATCAATGAAATTAGAAGTCACAAACCTGTCCTCACCGCCGTTTTAGCTATTTTGTTGCTGGCGATTGTCGGATTCGGTTATTTGTTTTTCGCCAATCGTTCGGCAAATGCGACGCAAATCGAATCTATCGCTGTTCTGCCGTTTGAAAATCAGAATCTCGACGCCGAATATCTCTCGGACGGCTTGACCGAAAGCATCATCAACAATTTGACCAAACTGCCGAATTTGCGAGTCATCAGCCGCAATTCCGTATTTCGGTATAAAGGTAAACAGGCGGATTCGGCAGCGGTCGGGCAGGAATTGAATGTGCGCGCTGTTTTAACCGGCAGAATCGTTCAGCGCGGCGATAATTTGATTATCAGCGCGGAATTGACGGATTTGCAAGACAACAAACAAATTTGGGGACAGCAATACAATCGTCGGGAGACCGACGCATTCACCTTGCAGCAGGAAGTTTCGCGGGATATTTCCGATACATTGCGCAAGCAGTTGACGGGCGAACAGCAGCAGCGACTCGCCAGGCACGATACCGTCAGCCCCGAAGCCTATCAGCTTTATCTCAAAGGTCGGTATCACTGGAATAAAAGAACCGCCGCGGACGTCAGAAAAAGCGTCGCTTACTTTCAACAGGCGATTGATAAAGATCCGTCATATGCCCTAGCTTATGCCGGACTTGCCGATGCGTGTATTTTAATTCCGAGTTACAATTCGCCGACAGATGCTTATCCGAATGACTCGCCTGACGACGCTTATCCGAAAGCGAGAGCGGCGGCAATGAAAGCCTTGGAGATTGACGAAACCCTTGCGGAAGCTCATGCGGCTTTAGCAACTGTGATGTATGAATATGAAGGGAATTTCGCGGAATCTGAAAGAGAGTTTAAACGTGCAATCGAAATCAATCCTAATTATGCGACCGCTCGTCAATGGTATGCCGAATATCTATTGCGAATGGGGCGCAACGAAGAAGCTGTTGCTGAAATAAAACGGGCGCAGGAATTAGACCCTCTTTCTTTAATAATTAATTCGATAGTCGGCGTCGCTTATATGGAAAATCGTCAATACGACCAAGCCGAAGAGCAACTGCGAAAGACAATAGAAATGGACGCGAACTTCTCCCGCGCGCATATGTTTTTAGCGCAGGCTTACGAAAGAACGGAAGTGTTTGAGGAAGCCATTTCAGAGCATGAAAAGCGCTTTGTTCTTGACGGAATGACGCCCGAAGAAGCGGATCGGAAAGCAACAGCTTTAAGAGAAGCTCACCGAATATCAGGTGCAAAAGGTTACTGGCGAAAACAAATCGAGATGTATGAAAGCGGGCAGATATCATGGACATTGACTAGAGTAGCATCATTTTATGCGCAACTTGGAGATCATGACGGAGCCTTCGCTTTACTGGAAAAGGCTTATGAGAAGAGGCAAATAAGAAATCTCAAGTCACCCATCTTTGACCCCATTCGCTCAGACCCGCGCTTTCATAATTTACTGCTCCGTCTTGAGCTGCCGCATTAATTTGAAACAAGTTGTGAAACCGAAATACAATCGCCGTTATTTGTAAACCGGTACGAAGAGTGGATTTCATCTATCCACTGGTTTTTATTACTGTTTACCAACAGATTGTTTTCATTGCTAAAAACGGGACGGCGACATTTGCGGTCCCGCCTTTTTCCGACAGCAATGTTTGCTCACACGGAAGTGGTCATTAAATTAATGTTATTTTGTTTACCGAAATTCAGTTTGATTGCAGGTGCGTAAGACATTGGAATTGCGGGGACTAGTGGATTAATATAACGAGGCGACTATAGCCGTTTCTACTAATCGAATCTGCTTATTCCAAGATTTTCACAATAGCCATTGCTACGCCCAAAATAACCTGTCCAAAAACTACTCTTTTCGGACACCTTATTTCACTTACCTTAAAACTCAATAAAACACTGTGTTAAACAAAGCCGCTTTTCAAGGTTTTTTTGGACATCCATAAATCATTAAATTTCTGGCTCATTGTGAAATTTGAAAATTTGATTGTGAAGGAAACTCAATCAAATAAAAAGTTATTATCTCGCAGTTAGAGACACATGTTTTAAGATTGCCAACATGATAGACACCTCTTTCATTTGCAACCTTATACTCTAGGGGATTCTCAAAAAGCACGCTATAGAAGAACTAATCCAAATTCTAGATAACTCCAGACAATCGATTAAAAAGTTGAAGAAACGTTCCAGACTGTTGTTTCTATTCAACGGCTCGGAAAATCAGCTACATTTATTTGCTGTCCTCCATCGGTTGCAATATTAACTTGATTCGGATTATTGATGGTTACCTGCGGCGTATACCGCCTCCAATCCCTGAGACTTCTGATCGCTCTGAAATACATTCTTTGCCATCGATCAGCCATTTGCGCTGCCTGTTCAATTGCTGCTTGCTCGGTAACCAAAGGCAGATCCCAATGTCCTTCTCGACTCCATTGTTTTGGACTAACTTCTTTGTTCCATTTCTTCCAATCAGCAAACCGTTCATTTTCTTGGCGTGGCTGAGTCTTTGCTCGTTTGACGCTTTCCGTAGTCCAAAACTGTAATTGAAGATAAGCCTGAGCGACGGCATCAATCATTGTTAATTCGATCCCGCCTTTCGGCTGCCATTCTTCAATCAGCGATTCCCGCAATCCAAGATAGCTCGCCCGATTCCAGGCGTCGGCCATATAATCTGCCGGCTCAAAAGCTGCAGCGGCACGATGTCCGCTTTCAAATTCATTCTTTGCCTCATGCTTGATCGTTTCCCAAAGGTTCTGCGCTGTCCTCGGTGAGTTAGCGTTTAATTCCAGCAGATGCCGGAAATTGATTTGCTCGGTCGGCATTCGCATTATGCTGTCCAACAATTCTGCTGCCTCCTCGTCCGTTACATTTTCGCGATAGACTTCCTTTCGTGCTTCCTCGGCTGTCAGACTTCCGCCTTCTTCAGAACGGTAAAAAGCTACCCGGCTGCCGAAGTATTTACTCATCACGCGAAGCAGCGAATCATAGCCGATGAAAGATTCCAATGAATCGGCATATACCGCAGATGTTCTCTGTTCCAGGTTGTATTCTTCAATCGCATTTTGAACGTTTTCGTATTCATCAGGCATTAGCTGAAGCTGATCAATATGATTCTTAGGAAAGCGAATCTGTTCGGTTTGGTCGGCGGCGGATAATTTTTTATCAATCACATATTCGCCTGATTCAGGACAATCAAACAGAGTGAGCACCCGACCGTCATTTGTAGTAAATTCTTTTATTTTTACTAATTCTATTGTTTGAAGTTTATTAGTTTCTGTCATTGATAAATTCCTCACCTATTATAAAAGTCTTTAACTGACCGGAGACTCTCCCGAATTTCCCGTAATTGTAGCCAAGCTTTGTTTGAATTTATCCGTTGCTCTTTCTGCTGAGACCGGCGCAATAAACAGGCTTGTTGAACTTGCTCTACTTCACCAGCCTTAATGTATCTGTTACTGAGTTTTCCGTTAATGCTGACAAAGTGGTAATAATACGGACCGTGCAACTCGCCTCTTGAACACTTGCAGTTCGATTTGCCGCACTTTTTGAATTGTTGATGGACACTGCCGTGCAGTATCTTGCGTAAAGAATCTGCTGTTGGCGTTTTCATCTGTTTCGCGTCCTTTCTCTCATCTTGTGCACAGTGTATTTTCGCTGAGTAATGGCTTTTGCTGTATTCTTTTTCTTAATCGCAAAAGACGTATAGCAAAAGCCATTTACTATAACCGTCGTGTTAGACGATTCGCTATTTGGTTATGCAGGTTAACCTTTTCTGATTTTCCATTAACGTATTTAACGTATTTAACGTATTTATTCTGGGATCTTCGATAAAACACGTTAAATACGTTAAATACGTAATACAGAGCTTTTGGCAAACCATCTTTCGGAGAGCTTTTTGGCATTCACAGCTAGTTCCATTTTGCATTCAATTAAATTTGAATCCACTAAAACCTGCAAAGCATTTCTAATCTCTTTTGCAGGAAGATTCTTCTGAAAGACATCAGTATAAATCTCAGATCGGGTCAGTCCATTTTTGGCTTTGCGCAAGGCGTCTAAAAGCTGATCGGCGTTTTTATCCCCCAACCTTTCGCCGAAAATGTATTTCGCCGAATCTTCGCAATATTGCCAGACAGCTAAACCCGCCTCTAAATGTTCGCGTTTGATTTCATTGTGTCCATCAAGCAGGGCGAATACACACGAAAGACGCAGAACGTAAGGCGAAGCCCTTTGCGTAACTTTTGCCACGAATCCAAAACGCGACGTTTCAAGATGTTCGTAACTTGAAGCCCAAAGCTCTTTCGCTTCGTCTGAAAACTGAATTTGACCGACCGTTTGGGCAAATTCGATCCGTCTTGAAATGTCCGCCTTTATGCTCAGTAAGTCTATCGGATCAATTTTTGAACCGAAGGGCAGAAGCTGTGAACGGTTGACGCATACCCATAAAAAACGGTTAGCATAACCGTTTGCGGATTCTACTTCTGAAAGACAGGTTAGGAGTTCGGCTTTCGTAATATGTCCAGCGATTGAAACGTGCGCATCGGTTGTTCTGAGCGGTGAATTTTTTGTCAGGCTACGGGCGTTCCCGTCATCCCAAAGATTCCGAAGAAACGCCGATAAAGTGTTACCTTCTCGCCCCTGCACACGAAGCACGTTTGCAAACTCCCCCTCGGTTATCAGTAACCGCTTGTCAGAAACGCCTGGGTCACTGACAACGGTTTCTCCATTTTTGTTAGTAGTGATAACTGGATCGCGCACGTGATAGAGCAAACCTTCGCCACTGGCTAAACCGCTTACGATACATTCTTTTTCGTGCGCTTCATCGATACCTTTGTAACCTCCTTTAACTCGTCCCAGGGATGTTCCTTTACGCCCGTTTGCTGTGTCACCAACCAAAACACCAAAGAGATTCGTGTAATGCCTGTTGTCCTCAACTAGAAAATAAGCCGAGCGCCCGATGATATTGCCGAAATAAATCAGAAATTGAATCAGCAAAGCCATTTTGTCGGCTTCGGTATGCGGTTCGATCAGGCGCACAAAATCGCCAGCCAATCCGTAAAAGCATTTTTCGTTCGGTTGCGGAAACGGTTTGACCTCAATCGGAGTGTCGGCAAATCCTTCTGCTTCTATTGATGATTTGTCTTCTTCGTTCGGCTGCCACACGTCAGTGTGATCAGCTAAAACACAAAGACTTTCAGCAATCTCCTCTGCGCTTAAGTTTTTATCTTCGGCGGAAGTCTTTATAAAGTCCGAAACATCTTTGCCGTGTTTTTCGGGTATGGGTTCAGCGCTGAAAAGATCTATCACTTTCAGCGATGCAACGTTGCCGTAAAGAATTTTCGCCACGTCTGCCGCCTGTTTCAATCCGGCTTTGTCATGATCTTGCAATATGCAGATGTGCGCCGATTTCAATAATGAATTAAATTCAGGCTGCCAGTTTTTGAAGTTCGAAGTTGTAAAGCCTAATGAGCGTAGATTGTCTGCGTCGTCTTCGCCTTCACAAAGCCAAACGGTCGCGCCGTGCTCTAGGTTCAGAGGATCTTCTACTGCTTTGATAAGTTCAGATAATCGATACGGAACGCGTCTTGTGCCGTTTAAAGAGTAATCATAGCCGCCGGCGCCATTTGGTTTACGCTGTGAAAACCCTTTCGGTTCAAAACGCACGTTCTCATAAAGCAAATCACCGTTTTCGTCTGTATATGGATAAACGGCAACGATTTTCTTTGATTGTGAATTACTTGTTTTTTTTGTTAGTTTCGTTTCAGTAAATAAATCCTTCAGTTCAATGCCCAACTTTGAAACGATAGACTGCACATCACAGCCTGAATGGCATTTCATCAGAATCTTACCGTCCGATTCCGTTATCGAAAGGCTTGGTTGTTGATCGTCGTGGGCAGGACACAGAGCGGTGTAACCCGCTCCGTTTTTCCTGACGCTTTTAAAACGTGGAATGATTTCTTGAAGTGTCATCTTTTCACCTCCCACCGCTTCGAGTATTGGCGCTTTTGGCGCCGTAAACTATCAACAAATAAATGCGATAGTTTGAAACATCGCGGGCAGGCGCCGACACCATTGAACCTGGTAAAATTGTTTGGTAGTTCGCGCCAGCAAAAGGAATAGTTATAATTAAAGGTTGTTTGATTTGGGACCTCTTGCGACCTTAATAAGTTTCGATTTTTCATCTTGCGGTAGCCTCCCGTAAGAATTTATGAAAGTTGTTCAGCATAGAATCTATGAAGCGTCGCTTTTCTTTATCTGATTTAGTTCGAACTGTTTCCAAGCACTTCTTACAAACCTTTTTGTAATCTGACATTTTTTCCGATCCGCTAGACTTTCCGCAATACGTGCATAAGCAGAGTTTCTTCACTGCACGAGATCTTTGACTTATTAAAGTCAAGACTTTTAATTGGATTATTTCCTCAGCTATGGCATTATCAAATGGAAAATCCTCTTGATTGCTGGTTGCAGTTAATTGATTTTTTGAGCCGTTTCGGATGGCAGTCCGAACGGCTCCTACATTTTTATTCATATATCCTCCGTTTTTCTTCCGAAACCTCGCTTGCTGCGTTCAAGATAATCGAGCAAATCAGCTTCGGTATATAAAATTTTGCCCATAATTCGCCTAAAAGTTATCAAGTTTTTCTTTCGTGCCCTCCACAGAGAAACGGTTGAAGTATTCAAAAAATCCGCCGCAGCCTGATTTGAATAATTTTTTTGCCGAATGTTTTCGTTTTTGTGGTTCAGTAATTCTCTATCGCTCGAATTTTGTTTTTTGCTAATGTTTTTCATATTTTTAAGCAGAGATATCCCAGATACGCCAAAAGGCGTAACATATTTTCAGGTAGTGCGATCAGCACTCCTTTCCTGATTTAGTGATTAAAGTGAAAGCGGCTTTAATCACCTTAAAGCCGCTTTCACTTTAATAAATTTGATTAAGGTAAATATAGTGGGGAAAATAAGCGTCTATTTCGAAGGTGAGTTTTCCGTACTATGAGATTTCTTTTTTGTCGGTAAGTCGTATTTCCCAAATTCTCTAATCGCATCCCAAAACGTACTAAGTTCGATGTTAAAATTTTCAGTTACCTTTTGCGCAGTCCAGTTTTTTACAATATAAAACACAAGCCCCTCAAGGCGTTCAAAGTCCCTCTGTCTGCCTTGATGCTTTTTGTATTCATGTTTCTTGAATGATTCTTTAATAACATCAAAGTAATTTTGAAGATGTTGTCGGTAAGCCTTCACCGCTTTTTCTTCATATTCTTCAAAGGGGCTATAAATCCAATACTCCTCTTCAGGGGTAAAAGGTTTAGGTGGAGGAATTCTTCCTTCCCACAGGGGAGAAATTTCAATCGTTTCATTCTTTTGGGGTAATACCAAAAATTCGCGTGATATGCCTAATTTTTCCTCAATTTCTAAAGTGATTTCTTTAGGAATTTCTTCCATGTATGAAGACTCAATTTGTAGTTTCCCAGTACCGTTCCAGATAGCCCAAAATACACTTTCTGCTAACCATTCCTTTTCCAAACGGAACTTACTTAGTACTGAATCAAAGTCAGTTTGAAATTCAATAAGCGAATCTATCGATAGATCCTTTGTATTTATTAATCTGATATAATCATCATTATTCTGACGAAGGAATTCCTCTCTAAATTTCAAAAATGCTGACTTTAACTGTTGCAAGCTTAATGAATCTACCGATGAAGTAGAAATTGATCTGGCAAAATTCTTTAAGCTCTCTAACTGTTCTTCATTTAGGGACTCAACAAATTCTAATGCTTCTTTTCTAGTATCTTCTTCAATCTCTAGAATCTGATTTAGATCCTTATCATTGCCACGTAAAAAATTTAACCAATAAGCCCTTCCGTTAAGATTTCGAGATTCTTTCCAAACACATTCACGCAAAACTGTGTTGATGTGATTCCGCAAGTGAAGTTGTTCATTAGGAATGCTTATCCATACTCCAAGTTCTTGATAGTCGTTCTGTGTATGAATCGTAAGGGGGAAATCACCGAAAAGTTTTACACATTTGGGCGCGAGTTTTTTTAATTCGTCGGAAACCTCGGGAGCCTCTTTGTTTATATAATGCAAAAAATAACTCTTCTGGTAATGTTTTATTTTACTTTGTAAGCGGAAAGGTGATTTAGGTTGATCTGACTTGTTTGCCATAAGTTAATTTTCCGTTAGATATGTTCAGAACCTTGATAACAGCAGAACATAAATCTCAATAGCTCTGCCAAAATTGAAAGTGTCAATCTTCAATTCCAGCTGTTCGTTTAGCCGCTGCAAACGAGCATTTGACATCAGTAAAAGGAAAGGTTTTTCGCTCAAAGAGATTTCATTTTGTTTTTCAAGTTCTGTTTTTGCCCAGCATAGAGTGCAAAACTATTTCTTGAAGACGATAAAGTTTATCTTACTTGTTTTTGACGACCGTTATCGTTACTTCTGCCGGATACTGTTTTGAATGATGAACCTTATTATGCGCGATGATGCCCTTCGTTTCGTCGTAATTACTCCCACCGGTATTGAGATTGCGGTCAAATCGGGGGAAATTGCTGCTGGAAATTTCAATCCGAATCCGGTGTCCGGCGGCGAAATAATTACTAGTCATCATCGGCTGGAATTTTACTTTGTAGACTTGGTTCGGCTGCATCCAAACCGGAGGTTTGTTGTATCCTTCGCGGTAACGCATGCGCTGAATCGTTTCGTCCAGATTGTAGGCGCGTCCCTGTTCGTCAACGTCAATCAGCTTAACGGTAAAATCCGTATCTTTGGCATCAGAAGAAACATAGAGCGTCACGTCAATCGAACCCGTCAGTTCAAGGCCCTCTTTCAGCGGTTCAGTGCTGTAAACGAGAATGTCGGGGCGTTCTTCCATCTTGCGCTGGTCGAATGAGCCACCCGTGATCGCGTTTCCCGTGCAGCAGACGTTGCCGCCGTATGACGGAACGGGATTCATCGGGTCATAAGTAAAACTGTCGGGTGAGTCGCTTGCGGGCGGCGTTGAAACTAATTTTCCGTCGCCGTTCAGGGTATTTGCTTTGCCGCCGCTGGAAAGATAAAAAGTAACGGGCTGCGCACCGGCGGGCGGAAAGGATTCAGCTGTCTGCCACCGGTTGCTGCCCATTGTAAAATACCGGACTTTCGGCATTTTCAAAACGTCGTTCTTTTCGCCCTTCAGAAAATGATCGAACCAGCCATAGGTAAGCGCGTTGTAATCGAGCCGGGCATCGCCCATCGAGCGCTCGCCGACAACCGTGTTTTCGGTCGCGCGCGTGTAGCTGCAATGGAGAACAGGAGCAATAACCAGATATTGTTTGTCGGCGATTTCGGGATCGGCGTTTTTGCGGACATGATTGTAAGCTGCGATATTCGGACCCGTTGAAACGTCATACCAGGACGCGAACCAGAATCCCGGAATGTTGATCTTCATATTGTCGTGCCAGATTCCGCCTTTATACCATGCCGGATCGTTTGGCGTGCGCTTGATCATCGCGCCGCCGGTGGGCACAGGCATTTCGTCGGCGAAAATTCCTTTTGGTCCGTCAACCGCTTTGATAATGTCCCTCACGGGCAGGTGACGCAGAGCCTGCGACCAGTCGACGGGCGGAGATTGCTGGGCTAGATCGAAAGATTTCGAGGCGCGAACGAGATCTTCCTGTGAAGTGTTCGGCGGAAACATCGGACGAACTTGATTTTGCTGACCGTAAAGCCAGGCGATAAAAAGCATCTGCACGGCGCCGCCGCGATACCAGTTGCCCTGCTCGTAATAAGGTCCGACGCGCCCAATGCCCGCTCCGTATCCCTGCACAATCATCGTCGTAAAGTTGGGATTTCCGAGCGCGGCGACTGCCGGCTGCCATTCAGCGGTCGAAGAACAACCGATTGCGCCGACCTTTTTATTCGACCATGGCTGCGAAGACATCCACGTAATCGCGTCGTCGCCGTCGGTTATTGGAGCGCCTAGAATATCGTAATTGCCCTCGGAGAAAAAATGCCCGCGCTCGTTCATTACGACATAGGCGTAACCGCGTTTAACGGCTTCGAGAATCGTCGTCATATCGCGCGGCGCGCCGAGGCGAACATCCCAGAAATTGAAATTATAAGGCGTGCGGGAAAAAATGATCGGGTATTTTTTTGAAGCGTCTTTCGGGCGGTAAATATCCGCCGCCATCCGTTTTCCGTCGCGCATCGGCACCATTACTTTGCGGTCGATGACGGCAACATCGGCGAGCTCTTTTTCGATTTGATTGCGCTTGGCGATCAGCTCTTGGTCCGGAACCGGACGGTTTTGTGCAAAAGCGTTAAGTATTAAGACGGCGAATAACGTCGCCCCAAAAATGAATTTAGTTAAAATGTATTTACCCACCATTGCTCTCTTTTACTAAATGTTTATGCTGCCGGTCAATCTGTTTTATTTAATCGCTTGATTTGAACACTTCATTGCTGATTGGAAAAGGGTCTTAAAAAGGGTGTTTTAGGGTCTTTTTACTCGTTAAACATCTTTTCTTTTAGTGTCTCATTTGAGCTTTAATAAACACTTAAGGAAATAGTCACGGACGAGCAGATAATTGCAGCGGAATATTCGAGTCAGTTCGGCAGCGATCAGTTTCGTTGTGATTGGTTTTCCTTCTCGATTGTCTTGCAGGAGCGGTCAATGTTCTTTCATCAATTCTCAATAAACCACATTCTACTTCCGCGATCCGCAGCTGTAATGCATTAATCTGCGAGCGCATTTGATTAATCTCCGTATCACGATTTATTGATGTTTGCGGCATCAGACTCGGCAAGCTTGTTTGTTGTTCGAGACGGTTAATTCTTGACTCAATTTGGTTGAACCGTTGTTCGATCTGGCTAATACGGCGATCAAGAAAAGGGTCTTGTTGCGCCAGAATTGTGGTTGTCACTTTTTCATTGAAGAAAAAAGATATTCCGCCAGTTATCGCTAATAGTGCAAAGACGCACAATGCTGTCCGAAAAATGTGTGATAAATTATTCGAGTTCATAGCTTCACCTCGCAGGTAGTCTCCTTGCTGGTTTCTCTCTCTGACCAAGCCGTAAAGGTAATTATATTACCCATCTGCTTTAGACTTTTTATAACACTTCTCACACTTGCAGCCGACAGGCTTAATAAAATCATCAAAATATTTCTTGCCGTAACCATATGTTATTTCTTCTCCGGCTTTAATATCTCTGATTGACCGTATCCAAATTCTGACGCCGGTTCTAAATGCCTTAGCATTAGGTTGACAGGAATGATTAATATAACGCGCAAGATTACTTCGCGGGCTGCCGTCAATGAAATACTCGTCGTCCAGTTTCATTAAATACCTGCCGCCTTTTTTATCAGCTTCGGCTTTGGTTAAAATCAAACCGATGTATTCGATAATTTTTTTATCCGGCGGTATCGGAAAAAGAGTAAAAAAGCCTAATCCGCTATCGGAACGTTTAATGACAAAACGTTGATTTCCACTAGTCATAACTATATGAGTTTATCAAATTTTTCATGTGCGGATTTATCTTGATGAGAGATTGATTTGCACTTAAATGGATTATTCGGACTGTTATTAAGAACTAATTTTACAAATTGAATTATGAAACTTTGGGGAGTTGATCTCGGCGGCACGAAAATCGAATGTGCCGTCATTGATGCTGGAGAGACTGTCATTCGCCGCCGGATTGCGACCGAAGCGGAGAAAGGCTATGACCATATCATCTCGCAGATAAAAAAACTGATTGCCGAGGTTTCCGGCGATATTGGTGAGCTGCCTAAAATCATCGGATTTGCCACACCAGGAGTCCTCGATCCGGAAACGCAGCGAATGAAAAACTGCAATACCGTTGTTATGAACGGTCAGGCGATGCAAAAAGATATTGAAAACGCTTTGCGGATTCCTGTCAAATTAGCCAATGATGCTAATTGTTTTGCACTTGCTGAAACTTTATTGGGCGCAGGCAAGGATTATCCGACGGCTGATCTTGTTTTCGGCGTGATTATGGGGACAGGAGTCGGCGGTGGTCTAGTTGTGCATAGTCGTATTATCGAGGGTATTCACGGCATCGCAGGCGAATGGGGACACAATATTCTCGAAGAAAACGGTGAGGCTTGTTACTGCGGAGAACGAGGCTGTGTAGAAACGGTGATTTCAGGAACCGCTCTCGAAAATCATTATGCAAAAATCAGCGGCAGTAAATTAAAACTTAATGAGGTTGTAAGTAATCATTTGGCAGGAAAAGACCCGTTTGCAGATCAAACAATCGAGCGGCTTTTGGAATACTACGGGCGCGCAATGGCAACATTAATCAATGTTTTAGACCCGAATCTGATCATTATCGGTGGCGGAGTCGGCAATGTTGATTTACTTTATACGGAAGGCTACAAACGCATCAAGAAATATTTGTTTAATCCGGGCGAGTTGAAAACCCCGATTCTCAAACCGAAGCTCGGCGATAGCGCGGGAGTTTTCGGCGCAGCGCTTTTATAGTAATTATAACAACTGCCAAATTATTTATTTTATTAGCCGTTTTCTTTTCCCTGGTTTCACACGCCGCGCCGGCACAAACTACCGTCTCGAACATCGAAACGACGGATGTCATATCCGATGATGTAGATTTAATAATTAACGACACTTTTGCCGAAAGGCGAATTACCGGAAAAGTCGGCGGCGTTCATGACGGCGATACGGCAACCGTTCTCGACGAAAATAAAAATCAGTATAAATTTCGCTTTAACGGAATTGACGCGCCCGAACTGAAAATGGATTACGGCAATAAATCAAAACAAAATCTTTCTGATCTAATATTCGGCAAACAGGTGACGGTCATCTTAAATAAAGTGGATAATTATGGTCGCTTTGTCGGCAAGATTATGGTTAACGGAGTAGATACCAATCTCGAACAAATCAAAGCCGAACTAGCTTAGCACTACAAGAAATACGCCAGCGAGCAATCAGAAACCGACAGAAAAACTTATGCCGAAGCGGAAGTGAAAGCCAGATGAGGCAAAATTAGGATTATGGCAAATGCCTAATCAAACTGTGCCGTGGGCTTATCGAACGGATAAGAAAGTTAATCAGGAAACTGAAAAGGCAAACCGTAAATATCTGCTCGGCGCGAAAGGCGGATGTTATTACCTGAACTCGGCTGGAAATAAAGCCTATGTTGATAAAGAGTTTTGTAATGCTTTAGCTATCAATACCAAAGTGAAAACAAAGGAAAAAACCTCCAAGCAAATTTCCGAACCAGTGACAGTAAAATCAACGACTCCGAAAGAACCGACAAAAAAGACTGATTCAAATGATAAAACTTACCAAAAAGGTTCGCATGGTGGTTGTTATTACCTGAACGGAAATGGAAGGAAAGTTTACGTTGATAAAGAACTCTGCAGCTGATTAACCCCGGTTTTTTTCAAGTAAGGTTGTCATTAAAACTGCCAGCATAATGGTTGCCTGCTCGTCATTATTGGCTAAACTACTTTTTAATTCTACATTGAATTTGCTTTCGAGCATCGCTGCTTGTTTTGCCAATCGCGCTACCACAACCCCTTTAGTATCTTTCACTAGATAAGCAGGATTCAAAACATACCCGGTAAACATTCCGATAACTGGAATCTCCGACAGCAAGCTGTCCATAACCTTTGTCCATCCGCTTTCTTCGGATATTCTAAAAACTTCCGCGTTATTTGAATCGGTTACCAGATAAGAGGCTTTCCAGAACGATCGCATACCTTCGCGTTTGATTGAACCAAAAAATCTTCCTGATGCATCAGTAAAATGGTAATTGGCGGAAAAATCAATGATACGGTCAGCTTTGATACTGTACAAAAGCAGAGTCTGAGATTCATCTGAAAAGATACTAATATCTTCCTTTAATTTGAACATTTTTTGTTTGACGTAACCTACCATTTGACCGCTTGCGTCTCTAATGTAAATCTGACTCGATAAAGCTAGTAGCTTGAATGTTAAATCTAAAGGAAATTTCATATTTTTGTCTGGCTGAATAATTGAACTTGAATGGATTACGAAGATTTGCGTTTAATGCAATACACCCTTCTTGTTGATTACAAATCCCAATTAGGAGACTTTTCGCTCAAAGGTAAAATAGTTATTTTTTTGCCGAACTAGAATTTTTTAATCTTTTATACTGCTCGGTTAATGCTGCCAATTCTTCATGTAATTGATCGTCAGTTGCAGTGTCAGCATCAAACTCAGGTACTTCTCCACCTAAGCCTTTGATAGCTTTAACGGCATTGCTGATGCGAGTTCGTAGTTCCGGCGCATTTGATTGTGACACAGTTGGTTCTGGTGCTGTTGATTCAGGAGGAACTGATTGCGACGCAGGTTCTTTCGCCGGTTTAGGATTACTAACCGGTGGTTCTTCTTTAGTTTGCGAATCCTGACGGTTGGCAGTTTTAAGGTCAAAAACAATACATTCCAAAATACCAATCAAAGCAAATTCCGACATTCCGTTGTTTTGTATCTGGTATTTTCCGCCACTTTCAGTTATTACAACACTCTTTTCACTCATAAGATAACCAGTTTAGATAATTTCAAACATTTATACACTATTTACCTATCATTTGAACAAAACAAAGCCGCAAGTTTTAAGGCTTGCGGCAAATTAACTCTGAATTTATTACTTTCCGTCGCGCCCGACAGTTCAGTCGGACGCGGGATTAAATCAGTGAACAGTTTAATTTATGGATTATGAAAAACCAACCTTTTTTCGGGTGGTTGATTTTTATCTTTCAAAATTTACTTCGTATTTTTTACTGTATAGCCAAGTAGGAAAAAGCCTAAAGTCACGCCGCCGATAAAAATCCATCCGCTGTTTTCCCGACCAAATATGGCACTTGAGGCGAAAAACAAAGGCAAAGCTAATCCGCACAAAAAAGGCGGAATTACCTGCCACCCGCGCCATAGACCAGTTTTCCAAACGGCAATGCCGACGATAATCATCAGTACATGGCTGAATGGATAAGCGATATCAGTTATGAAAAAAATGGTGCTTTCTCTTAAATTAGGAGCGGCGTATTCTAGAATGTCGAACCACATCGCCAAAAACAAACCGATGATTTGCACCGCGAAAAGAAAGGTTGCGCCGATTCCGCTGCCCGTTACGCGAAGCCTTCGCATAGCAATCGCGCTTGCCATTGCTCCGCTTAAATACATCACTCCGAAGATACTTGAGAAAAGTTGATTGGCTTTTGGCTCGTCAAAATTAGCAGAATGGAAAAACGAGCCAAGATAAAGTGCAGGAGCAAACACCATTCCGAGTATCCCGAGCAGGCGGATAATGTTGATTGAATCTGTACGATTGACTGTTAAATTTAATTCGTTGACTGCCATTTGATTCCTCGAAGATTTCAAATTAATTCTGATTGATAATCGGTGAAAATATTGAAATTAGTCTTGCGACCGCGGATAACACACAACATCTTTGGCTTCGGTTTTGCCGACTTCGCGCAGACATAACCATTCTTTGCCTTCTTTTGTCCCAGTTTCAAAATTGTAAGTCTTCGCTTGGAGTTCTTTGTTCTTTTCCTTGTTGGCGGATGGATAACAACTGTTCGTATTGAGCCAGTAATCTTTACTCGGCGAAAAAGTTATGCGGTCGGCTTCGATGGAGATTTTCCCGCGCTGGTCGTTCCAAAGTGTTGTCGTGCAGCCATACATCGTTGATTTCATTAATCCGGCGTATTGAAAAGTGCCGTCAGCGTTGATTTCATAACCGATTGAACTGCCGTAACGAGAGGCGACTGCGCCGGTCGTTATGTTTTTCTCCTGCAAAATCGAAGCGCTGCCGCTAAACCATCTTCCTACTAAATTACTCGGAATTTGCGAATGTGTCTGCGTTGTCACTAAACCGACTATCAAAAAAGATAAAATAATTGCTGATATGTGTTTCATTTCCCTTTCTCCTATAATTGTTTTTGCACTTTTTTATGAAAGCGTTTTTTTTCTCCATCTCTATACGCGGAGAATACAAGAGAAAAGTGTCTTTTTTTTGGTGATAAATTGAACGCATCATACCTTTCCAAAAAAGCGATCAAGTGGATCGCTTGATCGCTTTTTTAACGGGTGCACTTCTTAAATTACGGAGGCATTAAAATCAATGAATAGTTCCTCGTAATGGAGTTTATTCCCAATACCGGAGCATTTGATGGCATTGTCTTCAAAGTTTATGTAGAAGAAGTTTTATGTGCTACCTTGAAGACCGGCGATGTTGTGGTGACGGATAATTTACCGGCGCACAAAGTAGCCGGAATCAAAGAATTGATCGAAGCACGCGGCGCAAAGCTGATTATTAATTAACAAACTCAGGTTTTTCAGATTCTTTGATTTCCGTCTGTGAATTAAAATTATTCATTCGCTCATTCATTTCTTGAATCATACTGGCATCGGTTGCAGTGTAATGCTTCATTGTCGTTTGCAACTGGCTATGACCGGCGAACTTTCCGGCAAAAGCCAAAGAAGTACCCTGCTGCATCCAACGAGTTATTGCCGTCCGGCGTAAATCATGAAAGTGTAAATCTTCAATACCAGCTATTCGTTTTGCTGTCGCAAACGAGCGTTTAATATCAGTAAAAGGAAATGGCTTTTCGCCCGAAGAAAGTTTTCTCAGTTTTTCAAATTCAGTTTTTGCTCTATCTGATAAAGGTACAAGCCTTTCCCTTTCTGTTTTAGTATTGGTTCCAAGAACTCGAATTAAATTATTTTCAAAATCAATATCCTGCCATTGAAGTTTCAATATTTCGCCGAGCCGCATTGCACTATCTAAAGCGAGAATAATCATTCCTTTCAAATGTGGATTATCTACACTGATAGTAGCTTTTATCTCTTTTCCCTTCCGCTTATATGTTATTTGACGTTCGCCTTGACAGGAACTAAGCAATCGCGTTGCTTCGTCCTTTGTTAATAATCGATGCCGCTCGATTTCGCTCGACATATCTATTACTTTGGCATTCAGGAAAATGTCTTTTAATATCCAACCATTGCTAAAAGCAAACCGCATCATCTTTCTCATTGCTGAAAGCGCACGGTTCACGGTTGCGATTTTCACCGGTCGACCTAATTTTTCGGTTTTAGTTTTAAGCCTCCACAGTTTGTAATCATTCAAACTTTCGGTTGTGAGGTCTTTGATCAAGCGCGAACCGAAAAATAAACGTAAGTTATCGATTTGAGGCTTTACTGAATGAATTGAACGAATACCAGCTACTTTTCTTCCCTGCGCAATTTCAGCCGGCTTATAAAAAGTTCGTTCGCAAATGTCAGCAAGCTGGTTGAAGGTCATTCTTTCGCCGGTCTGAATTTGACCGTGAGATTTTTTGACATCATCAATCAGTTTGTTTCTTAAATCAGTGGCATCGACCTTTCGATCTGCTTGCCGCTCAATGCATTTTGTCTTACCCGTTAATGTGTCTAGATACTCAATACGAACAATCCATTTATCTTTACTTTTGCCTGATTTGCGCTTAAAAATCTTATCTTTTACATTCATAATTCCCACCAATATTCCCACCAACAATTATGACATATTGGGAAATAAAGTGAAATGCATAGAAAGTAAATATAAATTAAAGCTGCATTGATTGCTATATATTATGAGGATTGTAGAAATAATTTGAAGTCGTATGATATTAGTGCCTTCGTGATTTGTAATCATCAGGTCGGCGGTTCAAATCCGTTCACCGGCTCCAATTAAATCAATAGTTTAGGGCATCTTTTGAGATGCCCTTTTACTTTACTCACACCTTTACTCACACCGAACACTTTCTCTTGTATTTATCCATACTTATACTTTCTTGATATATTTGTGTAAATCCTATATTCAACATGAACATAAATGATAGAAGAAGTTAATAAAGAAATTGCCGAAATCATTAAAAACATCCGTCCTGATTCTTTTTTGAAATTAAATGAGGATGATTTAGAGTCGCTTCGCGAAAAATCAAGAAGTTTGCCCTTTAATGAAAAGACTAAGCTAATTGAGAATTACCTTGTGAAAGGGGGTACTTTGTTGTTTGATCTGGCTGGCGTATTTGAGGTTGTGATTAGAATCGATGATAGTACGAGTGAGGACAGAGAAAAAACTCCACTCGCTTACCTTGAATTTACAGATGGAGTTAATTCTATTGTTGAAGTTATAGATATTCTCGAATCAGTTAAAAATAATGCGACAAACATTGGTCATCCTATAATAGTTGCTGCTATTCAGCATTGGGAGCAATTAGTACGTTGGGCAAAATACAGCAAAACTGAAACTGTTTATGACATAAACGAAGAGCAAAAAAAAGATGCTAAAAGTGCAAAAGAGGCGGTAGACGCAGCAAAAGAGGTGAATTATCTGCTAAATATTAAATTAGTCGAAATTGCGAACGCGAATTTGATTAATATTAGTAAGGCATTTTTATATGGTGCGACAAAACAGCAAGTCCCGAAAGAAACCGCTTTTGCTAAAAAAGTTAAAAACTTACGTATTGGTGAGAAAAAGACATATTTATACGTAGCGTGGAAACGACTGGCAAAAGAACACATTACGCAATCTAATGAATTTAAAGAAAGAGTCGAAAAAATTGAAGATTTTCTGAAACAAATTCCGTCATACCAAAATAATATTGTTTTGGAAGACTCTAAAACTGAACTGCGACAATACGGATCGGTCGAATCGACTATTAGTATTTCAGTGGTTATAGAATTTCTTAAAACGGATGGAAAAAAGTTTGTTTACGATGAAGATAACGATAAATCATTACGACCAAAATGGAATGTTTTTCGAAATGCCTTTATTAATTGGTATCTTGATAGAACGCCAGAAACAGTTAAAAAATATCAGAAGGACGCAAAAAAACAAAAAATCTTTGAGGTTCCTTATACGCCTATGTATATTGGCCCGTTACCTCAAATCTCTCTCTATAAATTACTTTCAGACGTTTTCACCAGTGAACTAGTTAAAGTTTGCTCTCCGATTTATTGCTCAAAAGAAAAGGCGGACTCCCGGAGTTTCTCTAAGCTAATAAACCAAACAGATACAAAATAAAATTTTCTATACCCCGTTGCCTCGAACACAAGGCCGATAATCCCAGATATTCTAAGACCACTACGGCAAACGGTAGTGGTTTTTTTAATTTTTAATGGGAAGAAAAAAAATGAATGAAGAAAAAATAGATAAAACTGTGTTTGACCGGAAAGAGGCTGCCCGCAGGTTGGGAATTTCCGTCGTGACCGTTGACCGCCAACTCGCTAAAAAGCGGTTGCCCCATTTTCGCGTCGGGAATCGCGTGCTTTTCAACCAAAAAATGCTCGACCAATTCATTGACCAAAACACTAAGTACAGCGCTGTTAAATAAATTTAACGCGAACGTAATAGTGCCGATTAATTGACCGTTTGCCCCCTCAGTAAAAGTTTACCTCTTAAGGATCAGGTAAAAATGAGCAATTTAATCAATTAATGATAGTGAATAAACTAGCGTCGCAATGCTAGAAAACTCTATGTCTTATCTAAATGCGGGTGAAAAAGAGAAAAAGCCGTTGCTACTAACAACGGCTCTTTAGGAAAACTAAACAATATGAAACAAACAAATAATACACTAACGGCGCTCGAAACTGCAAAGGAATATTTGCGGCGTGGCTGGCATCCGATACCAATCCCGCACCGCTCGAAAAATCCTAACTTTTCCGGCTGGCAAACCTTTGAAACGACCGAAGCCGAATTGCCGAAGCATTTCAACGGCGCGGCTCAAAACATCGGCGTTTTGCTTGGCAGTAAATCAAACGGCGTAACCGATTTAGATTTGGATTCAATCGAAGCCGTAAAAACCGCCGATTACTTTCACGCCGCAACCGAAGCCGAATTTGGACGCGCAAGCAAACCGCGTTCGCATCGGATTTACAACTGCGATGAAGAGATTTACGAAAAGTTTAACAACCCTTTTTTGATGGCTTCACCTGATGAGGCGATTCGCAAAACGGCCTGCATTTTAGAACTTCGCGGCAAAGCCGGAATACAGACGGTTTTTCCCGGCTCGACACACGAAAGCGGCGAACCTGTTGAATGGCAGAGCGACGGTGAACCGGCACGAATTCAAACTAGGGAATTGCGACGGAGAGCGGCTCAACACGCTTCGGCTTGTCTCATCTCAACCTTCTGGCGCGATGGTGTTCGGAACGAAATAAACCTTGCCGTCAGCGGCGCACTGCTTCGCAACGGCTTCGACGTGCCGGAAACAAAGAATTTTATCCGGGCGGTCTGCGCGGCGGCGAACGATGAAGAAACCGACGACCGATTAAAAGCAGTTGACGCGACGGCGCAAAAGTTAAAGCAAAACGAAAATGTTTGCGGCTTTCCGCGGCTTGCCGAGTTGACTGACAAGAAACTTGTCGAAACGGTTCGCAAATGGCTTGAAATAGAAAGCAGACAGAACGACAGAGACGCTACGATACATCAATCAACCGAAACGCCTGAATTTACAGGCGGACCGAAGGCGCTCGATCTAACTTTGAAACCAGTAGTGCCGATTAACGACGATTGCTTGCCGAAAGTATTGGTTGATTGGTTGCGCCCGGCTTCGAAGGTTATTGGTTGCCCGTTTGATTTTCTTGTTTTATCGGCTGTTGTAATGCTTGGTAGTCTGATCGGCTCGCGTCTGCGCGTTAAGCCGCTCCGTCATTCCGATTGGTTTGTTGTGCCGAACCTTTATGGCGGATGCGTCGGCTTGCCGTCAACCAAGAAAACGCCCGCGCTCGACGAAACGCGGAAACCGATTTTAGAACTTCAAGATAAAGCTAGAAAAGAATTTGCGGAAAAGAGAAAAGATTTTGAAATTGAAGCTAAATATTACGAACGCGAAACAACAGCGATTTACCATGAAAAATTGGACTTGGCAACGACGAAAAAGAAAATCAATGATTTGATCGAACCCGAAACGCCGTTTATGCGCCGATACGAAACGAACGACATCACCACGCCGAAGCTCGCGCAATTTCTAGCCGAAAACCCGAACGGCATACTGCAAACGCGCGACGAATTAACAGGTTGGCTAAAGTCACTGGAAGCCGATTACGATTTAAACGCCCGTTCATTCATTCTTGAATTATCGAAAGGCGCGATTAGCTACACGCAAGCCCGCGTTGGAAACGGCGAAATTCAAATACAAAGCGGAACGCTTTCAATCATCGGCGGCATACAGCCTTCAAAACTTCAAAGGTATATCTCGGAAGCCTATTCATTCGATAATTCAGACGGCTTGCCACAGCGTTTTTTGTTCGCTTACCCGGACATAAACAAACGCAGCGAAAAGCCGACCCGAAACGATTATGAGCAAATGAATAACGGTTACGCGGCGGTTAATCGCTTATGTAAAACCATTGCAGCTTATGATTTCAAAGGAAATGTTATCGGCTCAAACGGCGACAAATTTCAGATTGTAAAATTCAACGCCGAAGCGCAAGCCATTGTTGACGAATGGCAAAACGACACAGAAGACGAAGCGGAAAGTCTGCAAGTCGAAGACGAAGCGTTTTCGTCATATCTCTACAAACTGCCAAAAAGCTGTTTTGCAATCGCGCTTATATTTCACTGTTTGGAGAATATCGATAGCGGCGAACTTCCCGACGAAATCACACAAACAACAGCATTAAAAGCCATTGCTTACATTGAAGTTTTGACAACACACGCCCGGCGTGTTTTCGCGCTCGGAGAAAATCAAATCTTTTCACTGGCTCAAATCCTGATCGGCAAAATCAAGAAGGGCGAACTGGAGCAAGGCTTTACCGCTTACGAAATTAAGCGCAAGCAATGGAGCGGGTTAAAAACTCCGGACACGATTAAAGACGTTATCGACTTGCTTGTTGATTACGGCTATTTACTGAAGATGCCGACCAGCGGCGACGGCAGACCGACCGTTAAATATGCTTTCCATCCTTTACTGGAAACGGAGAAAAACAATGAAATGGAATGACCGATTGAAATCAGTTTTAACCGAAGCCATAAAAGGCGAATTTTCGGAGAAATGTCTAGAAAAGGAACTGCGAATAACTGCGAAAAGTCAGAAAAGCGGAGTTTCCGCAGTTATTCACAGTGGTGAATTTAGACATTTCTCCGAAAATCAAACAAATCCCGGTGAAGCCGTAAAAAGCCAAAAAACAGCAGATTGTCTAGAAAAAGAACTGACAAAAGCTGACAAAAGTCATAAAGGAGAGGTTTTCGCAGTTAATCGCAGTGCTAATTCTAGACATTTGACTGAAAATCACACCTTTTACGATGAAAACGAAAAGCAGGTTTTTTTAGAAGATTGTCTAGAAAAGGAACTGCGAATAACTGCGAAAACCCCCGTCAAGGTAGTTTCCGCAGTTATTCACAGTGGTTATTCTAGAGATTCTTTCAAAAAAACGGATGAACTGGCAGACTTCCAAGCCGATTATTTTCACGATTCATTAAACCGATTCATTGAAGCCGGGATTACTTTTGATGTTTCCGCCGACGACTTTCTTTTTATTGACACGGCGCAAATCTTAAAAATATCGGATATGGAATTTCTCAACCTAAACAGTGCGGCGATCCTCTGCCAGTTGCAGCAGTCGCTTTTGATGAAACATCTTTTTTCACACTCGCCTTTTCTGCTTGAAGATTTTGCCTTTGAGATAAAAGAACGCGAATCAATAATGACGGAAACTGCCGGATCTACTTACGAGTTGTATTGTTTAGCAGTATCGGATGTTACGCAAAGTTGGTTCGAACGCTTGGTAAATGAACCAGCTTTTAGTTTTTAGACAAATAAAAAAGATACTTGATTAGAAATACGAAAGGAGTAAGCGATGAAAACAAAAAATGAGATTTTGTTACCGCAGATAGCCGAAGAAATCAAAAACGGCGGTGTTTACGTTCAACGACGTCGTTGCGGTAAATCTAACTGTCATTGCGTCAGTGGCGAGCTCCACACCGGTTACTACTTCATCAGACGTGTTAAAGGCAAATTTATAAAAACCTATATTCGCCAATCAGAAGTAGAACAAATTACCGAGATTGTTAACAAGGCATCTGCCGATCGCCGCGAGAAGCGACGGAGTAATCGGGAACTTCTCGAATGTATTAAGGAAATCAACGCTCGCGGACGTGAAATGACCGCATTTATAAACTCGCTTAAAGGAAGATAGTGCAATGAAAACTAAAATGAAAGTAAAAGGTAGATCCGAAGAAAGCCTCACCGATCGGCTTAACCAGGTGCCGGACCAAGACGATGCTGAAACTCAAACTTCCGAGATAGCACAGCTGTTTGATCAGCCGAGTGATCGCTACTCTGATGGTTGTGATCAAATCGACGTCGCTGGCATTGCTGGCAGTGATGAGCACTCGGTGCTTTTTGATGCTCTCGACCGGAAAGAATTCGAGCCGAACGATTTCAATACCGGGGTAGCTGTTGATTCACTCGAAAGTGCTGTCGGTTACAGTTCGCTGATCCGGCAGATGCAGGAAGCTTTTTTCGATCAGGTTGCTTTCTATCGTTCCGAAGCTGGCGGTTCCCTTTCGGTCGATGAAGCGAGGACGCGAGCTTTTCACGTTTGTGAAAATGAAGAACAAGCGAAAGCGCTGTTCGATAGTTTGATGAATAAGCCGCTTCATTCAGTGGATTTCAACAGTCTCAGCGAGCTTTACGCCGGCGCTCCGCGTGTCGCTGAACGAATGTGGGAGATGATCAAGACAGAAGGTCGAGCTGAGTTTGAATCTGGGCATTTAGCAGCCAATACGATGTTCCCGGTTCCGCACATGAAGCAGGCTTGGAATATTGCGCGGTTCCTCGGCGTTCGTGAGTCTTTTATTGATGATTGGAACCCTCAGGGCGGAACAGAAGTCGCGCTCATCGATATGCTCGCTCAGACATATTTTCAATGGCAATATTGGGTCGAGCAAGTTGTACTTCGTTCCGAGACGCGACCACGAGCGGAGCATCCTGATTACGTTCAGTGGAAACAGTGGCAGGAGAAAAAAAAGAAGACGCAAAGCTGGTCCGAGGGATATTGGTTTCCGCAATACATTGCTGAGCAATCGGCGATTGATCATGCAGTGCAAACGGCTGATCGGTTTAACAGAATATTTATGCGCACGCTGCGGCAGCTTCGAGATTTACGGCGATATTCGCCCGTGACGATAAATAGTCCGCAACAGGTCAACATCGCGGCTCACGGCGGGCAGCAGGTTAATGTAGGTAACAACAAAATCAAGAAGCCGCGGCAATCAAAAAGAGTCTTGAAAAATGATTGATCTGATTTTCGGTAAGCGTCGCCTAACAAGCTGGTTGTAAAGGACGAGGATGCTGTTGCCCAATTCAATAGAGATAAAATTACTCAATTAAATCGTTGCATATTCATAGATTTCTTTTTAGATTTTATTGGCGATTTTGAATTGGACAACAGTACCCGATCGGTTTTGCGACAATGTTTCGCTGTGATAAATCAGTAACAATTATTTTCAAAATATCCAGCTTAATTTAGAGAAACTCAATTATATGCTTTTATCACTGAATCCGAATTCAATATAATAAAGTGAGTTTTAGGATTACAGGAATGAAAAGTAAAACAATCGTCATCCTTCCTTTATCAATTGTCACGAGCGACAATCTTTCACCTTCGGCGAAAGTCATTTATGCCATTCTTAAATCTTTTCAAACAGGTAAAACTCTTCCGAATAATGATTCATCTGTTATCGTGACGCATGCAGAAATAATCGAAAGAAGTCATCTCTCTAAAAACACTATTACCAAAGCACTCAGCCAGCTTGATGAAGAAGGATGGATTGAGCAGCAAAGAAATTCAGGTTCAGCCAACAAGTATATTTTTACAATCCCGAGTTCGTAACATCTTCTGCTCGACTCATGATCGGTGACCGAGAAAGGAAAATAACAACAAATAAAACTTCCATTACAGAAGCGAAAATAATGCTGTCCAAAAACCCCTTAAATTTTCGGCTTTGAAACTCCCGTATTTATTGACTCTCAAAATTTATTTTCGACCTGTCCAAAAAGATAAGTTTTTGGACATCCGAAATCACAGTCTAGTTTTGTGTTAAACAGGGAATTTATTATTGGTTCTTATATCGCTAGATGTGGGAATGTGCTTATCAGACGTATGAATCAAACTGATAATCAGCACTTTTACAACTCTGTGTTGCTCTAAAGTATCAAACCTATTCAAGTTCATTTATGAGATACTTAGCTGTCTGATGAATGAGGATTTCACCAATCATCATAAACGACCCTTTTTGAAACAACTAAAGGAATATTGAGTAAACTACCTACAGAAATGAAAAGACCTTCACTAAAACCAACACTATCCATACTGACATTTCTTATTGGCGTAATTGCCGTCAGCCTGTGGAATTTTTCAAATGTCGAATTAATCAGCGAGAAATCTTTGTCTGAAGCCATTTCGACAGTAAGACCTGTTGAACATATTTATGAAAATCCGTGTGATTACCCGCAGCCACATTCTAGAGAACTTAAGGCAGAAGAGGCTGTTTATCAAGCGGAATGTTTTATTATCCAAAATGGTTATACAGACCTGCCGCCAATCGCTGACAAGTCAAAAATCACACCTGAAAGTGTATGGGGATTCACTGATGATGAGGGGATGAAAATGCGCCGCGATACACTGGAACGCAAAGCCTATAGCTACGAGCATAGTGAGATGTATGAAGGGTGGGTAATAATGTTCCGTCCTAAACAACATCCTGAACTTGTGGCGCGATTTGGCGAGGAACCATTTGAAAAGTGGGGAAGAGCTGTAGTAGTGGACTTTAACGGTAAGCAGGTAAGGATTCAACATTTGCCTTATCCGTTGAATTCGCAAGATGCAAAGGTTATAAATCGGTAAAATCTAGAAAGCGTGTCATAAACGACCCTTTTCGAGACAAAATTTTGCTTTTTATTATGGGAAGAATTGAGTGCCGTCAGCACGGTGTTACAGGAATGATTTTTACTTGTCCGCATATTATTCAAAGCCTGCGCGACCAAGAAAAAACAGAAAGGATTATCAGGGTTGATTTTCCTGATATTTCTGACATCGAGGAAAAATACAACGGGGATAGAAAACTCTTTTACTGCACACGTTGTGTCGTTGAGCAAGGCTTTCCGTCTGAGAACAGCGAAATGCCAAGAGATGATTTTTCGCAAATGTATGATAAAGGCTTTGATCCAGCTTGCTGGGACTGTTTCACAAAATTATATTTTTAATCAAAGCGTGTCATAAACGACCCTTTTTGAAACAACCCACCAATTATTTAATGAAAGTTCAAGAATACAAATTTGATTTGTTTGCTGATTACTTCCAATTTTATCTTCAAGACGAAAAAGCAGACGCTGATTTATCTCAATGTTGGACGGAACAAGCGGTTAATGACTTAATTGCTGTTGATTCTGGCGTAATTGGTGTTGGAACAGTTCGCAATATGACTGTTTCTGTTGCTGTTGAGATTTGCGATATTGAACCAAAAGAAGATGAAAGCAAATGGCAACATATTACCGAATGCAGCATAAGCATTCCGTCTGGGAGCTTGGTTATAATGGGTTGTAGTGATTATTTTCCTGATGCCCCTAGAATCAGAATCAAACCTGATACTTACCAAGCAAAAGTTTATTACGGTGGATTAGACTCAGTCAGCGAAGATGGCTTGGATGGTGACGACTTCTACAAAGTAGTGTTATGGAACGGCGAATCAACAGAACCAAAAGTAATCAAACGCCGTAAATAATTAGTCTCAAAATCCCCCTTTTATGCAACAATCAAACGGGTCATAAACGACCCTTTTCGAGACGCCTTGTTGTGTATCTAATGAAATCTAAAAGTTAAATGAGCTAGAATTTTACAATATGATTATGAACAGAAATTTTATTAATATTTCTAAAGTCTCGTATTACTGGTTTCAATTGTTTTTTCCGCTCATTCTCCTAACTTTTCCCGTATTCTCTCAACTTCCAACACCAATTGCATCAGTCGCGCCGACAATCGAAACGGTACCTCGAATCGAAAGCGGTCAATGTGCAGTAACTATTCCCCCGAATGAAAACTCAGAATGCGGTTATTTAATTGTTTATGAAGACCGGAGTGCAAATAAAGGCAAAACAATTAGCCTGCCCTTTATCAAGATGAAAAGCGATAGCGTAACTCCGCTTCCAGACGCGATACTTTATACGGGTGGAGGACCGGGCAGTAGTTCGCTCGGTCAAGTCAAAAACAGGAGGTACATTCCATACTTAAAAAACCGAGATTATATCCTTTTTGAACAACGCGGCACGAAATACTCACAGCCGAGTTTAGAATGCCCCGAAGTTAATGAGGCGCGACTTATCGCGATCAAACAAAACTTAACAAAATCCGATTATGCAAAAGCAGAACTAAAAGCAGTTCGTGCTTGCCGGGAAAAATTGCTGAGCCGGGGAATTAATCTTTCAGCTTATAACAGTGCGGCGAGCGCCGCTGACATCGAAGAGCTGCGCCGTCTTTTGAATTATCAGAAATGGAATTTATACGGCATTTCTTACAGCACCCGGTTAATGCTGACCGTGATGCGTTATTACCCGGACGGCATTCGGAGCGTATTGCTCGATTCAGTACTGCCGCCTTCGGTTAACTATGATGAGACAAGTGTTGAGAGCGTCATGCGTTCGCTGAATTTGCTATTTAACGAGTGTAAAACCGACGTCGAATGCAGTGCGGCATACCCGAATATAGAAACACAATTTTACTCACTTGTTCAGAGACTAGATGACAAACCCGTTTTCGTTCAAGTTAAGGAGCCCGAATCCAAAACAGAAATTAAACTGCTGCTAGATGGAAAAGATGTTGTTAACGGAGTTTACAGCGCGCTTGAAACTGGATATAGACTTGGCTCGCTGCCTTCTTTAATCAGCAGAGCCGAGCAAGGCGACAATCAAGCATTAACCACATTAGCGGAAACAAAACTAGAAACATCCGGCTTTTCCTGGGGCATGCGTTATTCTGTATGGTGCACTGAAGAAATGCCGTTCCAAAATCGCAGTTTGATAAAAAATCAGATGAAGACTGCCTTTCCGAAATTAAAAGGATTCGGCATCCAAAGCAATTTTCCAGCCATTTGCGATATTTGGAAAGTAAAACCGACTAACAAAATCGAAAACGAACCGGTCAAGTCAAATATTCCGACCTTGATTTTAGCTGGTCAATACGACCCGGACACACCACCGGAATGGGGAAATCTAGCAGCCATTACATTAACGAACAGTCGTTTCTTTGAACTTCCGGGTATGAGCCATATTCCTACCTTCGGCAGCAGCTGCGCTCAGGAATTGGCAGTAGCGTTTTTCGCCGATCCGCAATCTAGTTTTGATTCAAGTTGCGTTGGAAAGATGTCCCAAATCAAATTTGAGCTGACAACTAACAAATGATTAAATTGTTGACAAATATCATTGTTACTTTTTATAAAAAAGCAGTAAAAAAACATGTCAGAAACGCCGCTTTCTGATGTATCATAAACGACCCTTTTCGAGACAAAAGAAAATGAAATCAGGAGAAATATAAGAGTTTCAAAGTAATATGAGAAATTTTTTCTCGGAAAATCGTGGTGTGCTTTATTTATTAGGGGTGTTTTTAACAATTTGTATTTCTGTTAGCCTATATAGCGGTTATCAAACGTATAAATCAGTAGAAGCAGGGGATACCGAATCCTGTATTCTTTCACTTCAAGACTCACTAATGCTGACCTTTCACAAGGAAGAAGTAAGAAATGTCATTAGTCTTAATCAAGAATGGCGGATTCTAAATAAAAATGAACAAGACTTTCTTTTCAACTCGATGAATAATCCAAGAAGGTTAGATTGTTTTAGGTTTTCGAATTTCACAGAAGGAAAGTCTCGAAGCGGTAAAGATTTGCATATATCAGCTCGGTATATCAATGAACTAGTACAGGTGCATATTGAGAGGTTTGAATAAACCGTTTTATAAAATCCGCTTAATGAATTCTCAATAACGACCCTTTTTGAAACGCTTTTTGCAAAAGACAAGGTTTGGCTTAATTTAGTCAATTTGAAGACGTGAAAGCTAATGTTAAGTAAAACACTTAAAATTATTCCATTCGTAGCCGTCATAATTAACGGTCTATTATCTTGTTTTTATCTTGGTTATGATAAAGGCTATGAAGAGGCATTTAAGCTATATAATACAAGTAGTTTATTCAGCACCAGCGACGGATTTTACCAAGAGCTTTTTCAAATTCATTATGTCCTTACACTTTGTCTCAGCGCATTCATAATTGGAAAGTTTCTAAGAAAAGAAATTCTTTCTCATATTATTTGTTTGGCAGCATTACTAGGCACGTTTTTTGTTTATTTACGTTGGAGCAGCAGGTTAATTATAAATACCGAATTTACCTTTCTTACTAACTTGCAAAATACAGCAAGTGTTTATGACGGAGTAAGTTTAGTTTTAACAATAATCTTGTTATCACATCAAGGAATAATCGGTTTTCAGTATCTTTTTTACAAGAATCGTAATACTTTGACCACATTCTAAAACGTGTCATAAACGACCCTTTTTGCGACATTCGCAAGCAGTTATGAAGGCTAAAGATATTAAGAGTGAGATAAAAGACACTTCTCATACCTGTCACAACTGCGGCAAGTTTTATAAGACAAATGAAGATTCAGTTACACTACTCAAAGAAGGTAGGAAAATTGATGTAACATATTTTTGTTCGATGAATTGTCTTAAAGAATTGCTCAACGAAAAAGAGCAAGATTGAAGTTAAAAGGCGTGTCATAAACGACCCTTTTCGAGACAAATAGATAAGAGCGGGGAAAATAAATCTATGCAAAAGTTTATTGTTGTAAAATCTTTTGTTTTTGGCTTTTTGAGTGGGATTCTTTTATTTCTTGGACTAAATTATTACACCCATATGCAAGCGTATGAAGATGGATTGTGTTTTCATTGCCTTCGTGAATTTGGATTTCCTTTTTACTTTTATAAATCAGGAACATCACTCCATTATGAAATAATCTTGTGGTCTGGTTTGATTGCTGATGTTGTAATCGCGCTAGTATTTAGTATTTTGATTGGCTTGTTATTTGGATATGTCTGGTCAAAATTTACTTTCCGTCCTTTCAAAAACGCCGCTTTATGAAACAACCAAATGTGTCATAAACGACCCTTTTCGAGACACATAAATAATGATGACACTAACTCAAAGAATCAGAGTAACTAATGACCGTGCTACTTTTGCGACTTTGTGGCTTGAACCTTGGGGTGCAGATTATGGAATGTTTCCCAGCGATGAATTTGAAGTTGTAGCTACGGACACAAACGAAACTTTTTACTTTCATATCTGTTACACAGATACGGACATTATGGTTTATGCCGAAGGCGGCGGCGGTGTTTACCCTACTGTTTATCAAAACGGAAAAGAACTTCCTACTGGACATAATAGACAAGAGGTTTCTTAATAATCTGTCCCATAAACGACCCTTTTTGGAACAAAATAAGAAGAGTATTTAATTTGGTAACAATTCCGCATTCCATGATTTATGCAATACACTAAAATGACAAAACTAAAAATCATTTGCCTACTGATTTTTGTCTGCGGCATAAATTCTTGTCAGAAGGTTACAAGCCAAGTTTCAGGCATTCGTGAAGTCAAGAATAAATCTCGCACCAATAAACAAGCACCAGCCGAGTGTTTAGACACTTTCCGCGCCTTTTTTAGTTATTTGCAGAAGTCAGAATCAAACATTATTACTGACGAAAAGGCTCAAATTCGCTGGTTATCAAAATTGATGCGAGCATCGCTTGACGGTCATATCCAGCGTTTCGGTGACCCAACGGCAAAACCAGGTTTTCCGTCCAATTCTTCGTTTATCGGCGTTTGGAACAATCCGACGACCTATTCCATTATTGGTTCTCGCCACTACGATTATCGCAACGCTCAAAATCCTAATGATAATCGAGCAGTAATTGATGTGCTTTACGAATGGGAAAAAAACGAAGATGAGAGGAATTTGAACAATCAATATCCAGAGGAAAGGTTCTTAATGTCATTCATTTTTGTTTATGAGGATGGGCTATGGAAATTAGACGACGTTTATACTTTTTCTGACGAATATATGACTCCTGGAGGTTTAAGAAATGGTTTTGATGAAAGATAAAAAGCCGAATAAGTCTATTAACAAGTGAGTGAAATAGCGGCTTTTTTGTGTGTCATAAACGACCCTTTTTGAAACGAAATGATTCAACAATATGAATAATGAAAAAGAACAATTAACTCCACCCAAAGTTACCTTTATCCGCGATGTAATTATATATGGAATGTTTTTGACAGGCGTAATTGTATTAGTAGTTGTGAGTTTATTTGATTTTGTATGGGCTTACTATTACGAGCAAACTCTTCCTCAGTATTCAATTAATTACTTTGTCTTTAGATTCTGCCTCGGGGCTATCTTCGGCTTCTTTTCAGGATTTATAGGTTGGCTCAGTTACGTTAATTGGTCTAAAAAGCAAACTGGAATCAGTAACTAAAAAATGTTATTTGTTTCATAATCCCCCTTTATGCAACAAACTAAAACGTGTCATAAACGACCCTTTATGCAACAGAATTAATACCTCAAATGAAAGCTAAAAGAATTCTTCCCATTTATATTTTTTTGTTAGTTTTCTCTCAGATTAGCTCGGCGCAACAACAAAAAGCTGAACAAGTCGCGGAAATGAGCGAATACAACTGTGAAATTTTGTTGCTGAACTTGGATAAAGTTTTTGCTTCTGTATCCAATGCACCCAATTCGGTTGGCTATGTTGTGATTCACCCTGCAAAAGGGTCTGTTTTACAAGCATTGAAGTATCAATCAGCCATACCGAATTACGCAAATTTCAGAGGTTTTGATGTTAAAAGAATGAAGATTGTCAGAGGTGCTGAAAAAGATGAAACAAAAATTGAATTTTGGCGGGTTTTTGAAGGAGACAAGCAATCATCATTCACCCAAACAAACTGGACGTCAGTAATTCGACAAGAAAAAACGGCTTTAATTGGAGAGCAACACTACGACTACGATTCAAGTTGCAACGAGTTCCGAGTCGATTTTTTTGCGGAGTTTTTGTTAGCGAATCCGCATATGAATGGGAAATTAGTCATTTATAACCTTTCAATCAGTAAAGCCAAGAAGAAGGCAAAGGAACTTTTAGACCAACTCTCTAATACTCAAATTCCACGAGACAGACTAAAAATTTATTACAATACAAAAACAAAGAAAGGTTACTTTTATACAAGATTCTGGTTAGTTACGCGAATTTAGATAAATAAGAAAACGTGTCAAAATCCCCCCTTTATACAACTAACTAAAGGCGTGTCATAAACGACCCTTTTTGAGACAGGAAAAAAGCAATATGAAAAATAAAGAGTTAGTAAAAATGATTTCAGTTACTCTAGGCTCATTTTCTCTTGCTGCGTGCTTTCTTATTTGGGGTCTGCTAAGTGGTTTTGAAATGGGTTATTTTTATGGAGTCTTTCAAGATCCTCCTTCAAATGGGTTTGGTGCTCACGGACCTAACTTTTTCCAGAGTATTAATATTTGGTATTTCATTATTGGTGTTGGCTTTTGCATTTATATTATCGGTGAATCCATAAAACCATTGGTTGCTTCTAGCGCGGTTTGTATTTTGTCACTGATTGTTAGTATTTATCCCTACTGGGATATGCTTTCATTCAAAAAAGAGATTCTTTCTATGCAGGATAAATTTTCGTATGACTACTGGCTGAATAATTCAATTTATTTTGATTGGTGTCTCTTATTTACTTCGATAATTTTAATGTTTATTCAGTTCACTAAAGTAAGTCCACGTGGACTTAATACTGAGACATACAAAATAAACTAAGCAGTCTCAAAAACGACCCTTTTTGAAACAAATCTTTGTATGAAAAATTATTGGCGATTGATAAAACCTATTTGGATGCTAAAAGATTTAATCAGCGCATAGAGGTTTAGAAATGCTTTTTTATTTCCACTATTTAGAAGTTTTATATGTCTATCTCACAGGCATTCTCTTTTTATTTATAATATTGATTCTATTCGTGCTACTTAGCTATATCATTTTCCGTGAGCCAAAAACTAAAGAACCTGAAATGGTTTTTGATAAAGAAGATGAAAAATCATCAGCACCGTAAGATTAGGACACTACCAAAATTGAATTGATTTATCGTGTCCCAAAACGCCCCTTTTCGAGACAAAAAAGTAATTACTAAATATTTTTTTTTCAGTTTATGATTGCGCGGACTGACCGCAAAGATTTATGGCAGCTTTTTGCCAAGTTTCAAACTTAAATTTGAAGCCGGAATCCATTAATTTTTTCGCAATGACGCGGCGACTTTTGAGAATCAGTTCGGTCTCTGTTTTCATAAAGACCGCGCCGATTTCCAACATCAGCTTCGTCGCGGGAAGTCCGAACAAAACGCCTTGCGCGGTTCGCAACTGGCTCATAAACTCTGCGTTGGTAAGTGGATTTGGCGCGGCAATATTAACGACCCCTTCCATTTCATTGTTTTCAATTAGCCAGTAAACAGCCCGAATAAAATCTTCGTGATGAATCCAAGATACATACTGTTTTCCATCGGCGGCGCGTCCGCCTAGCCCGCGTTTAACTAAAGTAAGCAGTGTATCAAATACGCCTTCTGCATCTGGACTCATTACCATTGCCGAACGCATCTTTATTTTTCGTGTTTTAGGCGTAATGGCTTCATCCACGGCTCGTTCCCACTGTTTTGCCACTTCTATACTGAATCGCCAAGTCTCCGGCACATTCGGTTCGCTGCCGCCTAAGATACCGGTATATTCATCGTTCGGCGCGTCAAAGCGATGAGCGTAGATTGTTGCCGTGCTCATTTGCAGCCAAAGACGCGGCGGATTTAACGCGTGTGCAATGGCTTCACCAATGATACGGGTTGAATCGACACGCGACTCAATTATTTCCCGGCGATTCTGTTCGTTGTAGCGGCAATTAACGCTCCGACCGGCAAGGTTAATGACTATATCGGCACTTTCAATCTCAATAGTCCAATCACCGAGAGTTCGCGCGTCCCACACAACAACTCGCCACGGTTTTTCAACGGCTTTTCGGCTGAGAACGGTAACCTGATGTCCATCAGCCTGAAAAGTGCGAGCTAGAATTGTACCGAGTTGTCCAGACCCACCGGCAATTAAAATGTTCATATATTTTCAATCTTTTCTTAATGTTTCAGAACAAAAGGAAATAACCTTTGATCTTGAATGTCGGCAAGGAGTATGCCCAAAGAAAAACTTGATTATAATTGCCTTTTTTTTATTCAAATGTTTGAAAATCTTTGCAGTTTGCTGTTTGGAGAAATAAAATGTTCGCAAACTGCGAAAAGAAACAGTAAATTGAAAATTCGTTATTTTCGGACTACCCCGAAGCAAGCTATCGGGGAATTCTTTTCGATTAAAATATAATTTTCTAAATTAACCTTATTTGTTTCATAAACGACCCTTTTTGAACCAATTACGGAAGACTAATATGACAAGAATAATCACTGTTCTGGGACTGGTTGTTTTAGTGACTATGACTATTTCATTTGGTTCCATAACGAGTTATAGTCAGCAGGATAATTCAAAGAACCAGTACACCAACGGGCTCGAATACCTAAAAAAGTATCCTGTGGCGGACTATGATGCACCGGAACCCCCCAATGCAGCCGAGCGGAAAGAACGAAAAGAAAAAAATAAACGCTATGACAAAAAATCTTTCGTGATAGTAAATCCACGACCTGAGTTTATTATGTCTACCATTTACGATGCAGAACCTGTGCCCTCTGCAATTCCTTTCAGCCAAAGCAAACTCGTAATTGTTGGGGAAATACTTAATGCTAAAGCATTGATGTCGAACGACAAATCTGGGGTTTACTCCGAATACGCGGTTCAGATACAAACGGTTCTTAAAGAGGATAAAGAACGAAAGCTACACTTGGGACAAAGTATTTTTGTTGATAGGATGGGAGGAGGAGTTCGGTACTCGAACGGGCAGACAATTCATTACCTCAATAGCTGGCAGGATTTACCCGAATCAGCCGGACGTTATCTGTTGTTCCTTAAAAATGATGACGGTAAGAATCCGAATTACAGAATCATAACCGCCTACCGATTGAAGAACGATAAGGTGTCAGCTTTGGACTACCCGCGCGATTTTCGCAAATTTGACGAGATGAATGAATCCGATTTCATCAAGCTGGTTTTGAGCAGGAACTATCCCTAAACTGAGGTAATTAAAGAAATAGTATATAAAGAACAACTACCGATGCGGGACGGAAATAATGACTTTCTTAATGTGTCAAAATCCCCCTTTATGACACAACAAACTAAATACAAAGTTGTATTTCTGTTTAATGATATAAAAAATAGGCCGATGACGAATGAAGAGTTAATTCAGAAGGCACAAGAGGTAATCAATCCCAGAAAGATCGCTCACGGACTCGATGTCGGTGATGTAGGCTGCGCGCTTCTTACCAATAAAGGCAATCTCTATGTCGGTGTTAACATTGATGCTGTCGCAGGAATCGGATTCTGTGCTGAACACAGCGCTATTGCATCAATGGTAACTAACGGTGAACAGAGTATTAGTAAAATCGTAGCTGTTTTAGGTGATGGCACAATCCTTTCTCCATGTGGACGTTGCAGAGAGTTTATTCACCAGCTCGATAAAAGCAACATTGATTGCACAGAGGTAATAATGAAAAATGGCAATGCTATGAAACTGCGTGATCTTTTGCCGCATCCTTGGGATGAAGGTTTAGAGTAATGTTTCTGATTGGTTTTAATTGATGAGTAATTACAAAACCTAAATTTGTGTCATAAACGACCCTTTTTGAGACTGATTTTTATGGATTCTAAATATAATAAATCCATTGTTTGGGAAATATGAAAAAACTATTTTTAGCTTTTATCCTTTCGTGTCTCGCGGTCAGTGTGTTTTCAGCCCAAACCAATCAAAATAATCCTTTCAAAGGTGCGCTAATACCAGCAAGATTAATACCTTTACTTACCAAACGGACTGAACAGTTTGTCGAAATTCAGCGGCAGGAAAAATGGGAACTCCTTTTTGATTTTCTATTGCCGAATCCAAAAAAAACTATTTCTGATGTGCGAAAACAGTGTATTGTTGAGCAGTTTAAGGACAATTCAATGCTTGATTTCACAATTCACAAAACCTCTATGACGACAGCTAATATTGGTAAGCCGCTAAATGAAAGGATTTGGTTTATTCAAGGCGACGCAGAATTAAAAACCGATTCTGGCAAATCAAAACAATCAATTTCCATTACTGCTCGCTACTTTAATCGGAATTGGTTTTTCTCGATCCCTGAATTTTACCACCAGAAATGGGAAGACAAAAAATTAGCTCAGGCAAATTTGTCGGCAGAAATGAAAGAACTTCTTCAAGTTATTGACCAACCTGACAGCCCTATTGAAATATTCGATATATCGGTAAAAATTAGACCAACAAGTTATACTTTGCGAGATTATAGTTTCAAGGTAAGAAATAAAACAAAGAAAACAATTATTTCCTATGGATATAAACTTATAGAATCTGGACAGACAGTTGGTTCACCGAATGACATTAAACCTAATGAATCTGCATCTAACAGCGGGTTCTATGGTGCAAACTACCTTTTCTGTGAAGATCAAGAACGACCAGTCAGAATTTATATAACTGATGTTCAATTTGAAAACGAAAAAGAATGGAAAAGTAATCTGAGTCAACATAAAAGGTTATGAAAAACGTTTCAAAAACGACCCTTTTTGCGACAAAATATTTAGAAAAAATGAAAGTAATTATATTAATTGTTTCCGTAATCTTTAATATCCTTCTGATTTCAGCGCATAGTGTTAAGAGTCAAGATTTGACAATCAAAAGCACGAAAAAAACTGAGCCTCTGAGATTGCCAAAGATTTTGAATAAAAAAGGTTGGGAAATTCCTCAAAAGCACGAACTTGAATTGATTAGCAAAATGCAGATTCAAATAAGCGGAAACCCAGTATATAAATGTGCTTATAAAACAAAAAACATAACCGAGATTAAGTTGGACGATTACTTTCTAGAGGATAATGAAAATTTGATTGTTAACCCCCATAATTATGAGATTAGGGAAATTTATTCCTATGAAAAAACAGGACGGTTATTTGCATATGAAATAAATTATGTGCCTTACGTTGTGGATGAAAAAGGAATAAGAACAGTCGCATTAGCTAAAACTAAGAGATACTATTTTGATGAAGATGGAGACGGCACATTTGAAACTATGTATCAATCACAATATCTTCCTGAAAATTTACCTCAATGGATTAAATAATCAGGATAAAAGATTGTCTGAACAACTAAACAATACCGAGTAGAGATGTGTCAAAATCCCCCCTTTATGCAACAGACTGAAAACAGTGTCATAAACGACCCATTTTGAGACGAACACAAAAAAGTAAAAATGAAAAGACTTAAATTACTATTATCAATTTCAGCCTTTGTAATTATTGCAAATCAGTCTGCTCTTGGATGCCTTTGTTTACCTACGAGTCCTAAAGAAGCATTAAAGTATTACTCTGACACAGTATTTTCGGGAAAACTGATTGCTATTGGTAATAACAACAGTTTTACCTTTAAGACTGAAAGTATATGGAAAGGTATTCCAGAAAGAGAAATAGTCGTCAAAGATGATAATGTAGGCAGTTCTTGCGAAACAGCCAAATACAATATTGGTGAGCGATATTTAGTGTTTGCCAATTCTAGAAATATGGAAGATAACAAAGTTTTTGTAGATGAGCAGAATAATCCGATTATAGTTGTTCCCAGTTGTAGTTATACTGTTAGCTTATCAAATTCAAATGCTAAGAAAATCTTAAAGAAAATTGGAAAAGGTAAGCCAATTAATTAATTTTGTCTCAAAATCCCCCTTTTCGACACCATTCTGCCGCTCTAAAATATAAAACATACTCTAATTCATTTATGAGATACTTACTTGTCAATAATCAATGATTGATGAAGTAAGATTAAGACTCCCTGTAAACAGACTTTATAATCTTAAAGCTTGTATTTTATTTCTAAAACTTAGCTTTTACATTTTTATTTATATTCTCAATTAAATTTAAATTATGAAAACTCATTTCTTTTTAATGGCATTTTTGAGTATGTTTTTTGCTTTTTCGCTTAACGCTTTCTCGCAAAACAGTATTTTTGGAAAGATCGAAGAATATAATAAAAGCGAAACTGCCAAAAAAGCATATCGAAAATTAGATTCCGACGATGTTACAGGAGCACTTAAAATTCTTGATAAAGCTATTGAAAAGAAAGAAGATCTATTTGAGGCTTATCGAACCCGTGCATTTATCCGTCAGTATTATAATAATGACATAGACGGAGCAATATCAGATGTAAGTAGTGCGTTGGAAATTAAACCTGACGATGTGGATTCATATATTTCCAGAGCATCTCTGAAAAAGAGATACAAAAATGACTTTAACGGTGCACTGCTTGATTATCAAACAGCACAGAGATACAAACCAGATTCAACAGTTCTACTAAGACTTAAGGCAAGCCTTAAGGCAAACTTAAAAGATTTTAACGGTGCAATTGCGGAAATAGAATCCGCCTTAAAGATTATTCCCGAAGATATTGAACTTCATACGGATTTGAGTAATTTACTTCTGCAAAAAAATGAAACTGATAAAGCAATTGTGTATTTGCAAACCTTTCTGGATGATTACCTGAAAAAAGCTAACGGAAAGTTACCTAAAATAAAAGGTGAAAAGATTAAAAAGAATAAAATTGCGAGTGAGTTTAAGGATTCCGCCATTGCAAAAAACGGGATGCCTGTAAAAAGATATTCTCAAATGGAATTTAATGTTAATTCCGCCGAAGACTTACAAAAGCAGCAAGCTGCGATTGATGAAGCCAGAAATTATCAAAATCCTATATTCAACTTGGAAAACTGTATATCACTAAAAATAATACTGACAAAGGTTTTGTCAGTTTGAACACAGCTCTTGAAATCGATAAGAATCAGGAAGAAGCGTATGGCTTGCGAGGCATACTTTATTTGAGTAATGGAGAAAATGAAAAAGCGATTATTGAACTGACCAGCGCAATTGATATAGCCGACGAGCCTTACTTTTACTTGAATCGAGGAATTGCTTATTTAGCAGGCGGCAACGATAAAAAAGCACAAATTGATTTCGACAATTTTCTCAAGATTTATCCTGAAGGAAAAGCGATTCTTAATCAGCGCATTACCGAAATAAAACAAAAGTCAAAGCCAGATGAGCCCAAATAATATATTGTCGAGAATAATGGTGTAACTCGCTATCCTCTTAATGCAGATTTCTGGAGACCCATAAACGACCCTTTATGCGACGATTTTATGATTACTCTTTTTCGGAAGTGAAATGAAACTATCTTCATCGACAACCTTTTTTTGGAAGTTTATATTCACTGGTTTATTTGTCGGTTTTATTATATATGCTAATGGACAACTTTTATGGGACTGGTTAATGGCACCTGAGTCTTTTGTGCTGTACAAAAATCCATTCGGCATTTTATTTTTTATTCCATTTGCTGTTTTCATTTGGTGGATGCTCGCTCCCTTAAAAAGGGTTTATATTGACAATGATTTTTTGTATGTATCGAATTACTTACGAAAAATTAAAATTCCGCTTAGTGAAGTCAGGCATATTGATAAGTCTGAAAACTCTTCACATCGTCGTGTTTTTATTTGGCTTTCCTCACCTTCGGAATTTGGTGATGTGATAGTTTTTATGCCGAAGCTTTTTCAGGCTAAGAAAACGGTTGAGCAACTAAGACAGCGAATTGCATTGACTCAGTAGAACACTTATTGAATAACTCAATTGATTAAGATTTGTCGCATAAACGACCCTTTTCGAGACAGAACAACCTGATTTTATGAGAAAGAGTTTTTCATTATCTAAATTTGCTAAAGATTTAATTTTGCAGTTATCCATTGCTTTCCTTAATTACTGTTATGCCGCCGCTATATTGATGCGACAAAATGCAAACCCGTATGAAACAAGGTCTATATTTTTAGAAACGGAGAATTATTTTTGGTATAAAACCTGTCTTATTTGCTCAAGACAAGGACGACTTTTTATTATGGAAGACCGTTCACTCAAGAAACTTTGTCTATATTGTGAACAGTGTAAATCAGGATTTCTCGACCCTTCACAATTAAAAAACAGTTTTCTGCCATCTAATGAGGATTACAAATATAGATTCGCTAATTTTGAAACGATTAAACATTATGGCTGGGAAGCCATTGCCCTAAACCCAGTAATCGAACTTGAACTTCCTCACATATAAACTGTGTCAACCCCCCCTTATGAAACAATCAATGAAGAAATTAATAATCTCAAGTTTTATATTTTTTGCTCTATCCACTACTGGATGCGCTCAAACTAAAAGCCCAACAACTACCTCGGCTACTCCTCCCAATCAAGAATCTGTTGACGGCTCATCTATTGACCAAAAGAAAGCTCGTGAGTTAAGCGACAGCGTTGCGGAGGCTATTATCAAAGACCATCAGAATGAGCTGCGTCAAAAAATGGGACAAGCCTTTCGTGATTACTATTCTGAAAAAGATACGAAGATACTACTGGATCAAGTCTATTCGATGTATGGCAAACCGCTTGCAGTTGAATTCAAAAAAGACGAGGTAGGTTATCGAATCTATAACACAAGCGAAAGACAGCCGTCACGTAAATTTTGGTATGCTGTGCAAACCACTAAGCACGAGAAAGGAACGCATTTTTTCTTTACGGAAATTGTGCCAGACGGGGACTCTTTAATGTGCGCAACATTCTCTATCGTAACTTTTTCGCAAGGAATACCGCCTGATTTAAGATGAGTGATTTAATCAACACAATGCTGAATAATTTTGTGTCATAAACGACCGTTTTTGAAACAAAACAACAGAATATGAAAACAATAAAATTCATTTTATATATTTTTGCCCCACTATTCTGCGCACTATTAGT